>ENA-ORTM01000008-ORTM01000008.1-human-gut-metagenome-genome-assembly--contig:-NODE-8-length-246341-cov-9.575286_pt1 | contig 246341 bp, 230 predicted proteins | sample MGYA00241909_ERZ509182 | MGnify/ENA primary metagenome ERZ509182 (study PRJEB26280, sample SAMEA2338855) | human gut metagenome | biome: human gut; feature: human-associated habitat; material: faeces...
ATGATAGGAATATCGTCGCCGGGGAAGTCGTAGTTGCTCAGGAGTTCGCGAACTTCCATTTCAACCAGTTCAAGCAGTTCTTCGTCATTGACGAGGTCGCACTTGTTCAGGTAAACGATGATGTAGGGAACACCGACCTGACGGGCAAGAAGGATGTGCTCACGGGTCTGAGGCATAGGACCGTCGGAAGCGGCAACAACCAGAATAGCGCCGTCCATCTGAGCAGCACCGGTGATCATGTTCTTGACGTAGTCAGCATGGCCCGGGCAGTCAACGTGTGCGTAGTGACGGCTTTCGGTTTCGTATTCGACGTGAGCGGTGTTAATCGTAATACCGCGAGCTTTTTCTTCAGGAGCTGCGTCGATCTGGTCGTAGGCTTTGGCTTCACCGCCGAACTTCTTGGAAAGAACGGTTGTGATAGCGGCTGTAAGGGTTGTCTTACCATGGTCAACGTGACCGATTGTGCCAACGTTTACATGGGGCTTAGTACGTTCGTACTTTTCTTTTGCCATGTCTAGCTCCTGAGTGCCTGTCAACGGACAAGCTTAAATGAATAAAATTTAATGGTGCCCATGATGCGGATCGAACGCATGACCTCTCCCTTACCAAGGGAGTGCTCTACCACTGAGCCACATGGGCTGAAATTTGGGACTGTCCACGAAATGTGGAGCGGGTGAAGGGAATCGAACCCTCGTCGTAAGCTTGGAAGGCTTCTGCTCTACCATTGAGCTACACCCGCCTGCGTCGAGAGATTTTCCGCTCCCGCTAGCAATCCTGGTTTCGCTACAGTATAAGCGAGCTATCGCTTGGTGGAGGGGGATGGATTCGAACCATCGTAGGCGTAAGCCAACAGATTTACAGTCTGCCCCCTTTAGCCACTCGGGCACCCCTCCGTAGCGAGAGTGGCATTATGCGGTGTTTTAAAATAAATGTCAAGTTATTTTTTCAAAATTCTTGCAAAGTGTCACATTTCCATCAAAACCAAAGCTAACAAACCACCCAACATCATGTATGTGCCCAAATTGGATAGCCAGCCCAATAGCGGTTTTTCGTTTTCTAATTCGTCTTGAATCTTTTGCATTCTTTTTTTGAAATCGTCAAAGCTACCAGCAAAATTATCCCAGTCGAACATCTCTTTTGGCGTTCTGAAGTACGCGACTATCAATTTCAAAGATGCACCCAACAAAATGAATGAGCCACCCACTGCACCGTTCAGTAACATTGCCAAACCAATACCAGCCAAAGGTGCTGAAATCACAATCAAAACCATTTCAAAAGTCGTTTTTTTCATAGCTTTTTTCCGCTTTCACGCGTTAAACTACAGTGAGATTTGGATTAAATTATGTTCTTTTCTTTTTCCGAGCCCATTACGATCATTGGGTGGTGTGCCGTCCTTTTGCAAATTAGCCTCACCATCGGCGTCATTTTACGCGTTATGCTCACACGGCATCCGCCGGGCAGTTCTTTTGCTTGGATTTTGCTCACTGCTATTCTCCCCTACGCAGGCTTCGTGCTTTATTTGCTTTTCGGTGAAAGAACTCTGGGCCGCTGGCACGCCAGAAAGTTACGTAAAGAAATGCGCAAACGCCGGCAAATCTTTCGACACATAATGCACACAGAGGCCATTGCGCCTGAGGAATACCGCGACATTTCCAAAATGGCAACTAGACTCGGAAAATTCCCTTTAACCAAGCACTCATCACTTCGCCTACTCGATGACTCAGACGAAACTTTGACCTTGCTCATTCGAGACATCAATAACGCAAAAGAACTCATAGCCATGGAGTTTTACATCTGGGATGTCGGCGGCAAAGCAGATGATGTCTCGGCTGCTATTATCAGAGCTGCCAGGCGCGGCGTACAGTGCTACATCTTAGTTGACGCCATTGGATCATCAAAATTTCTCTCAAGCGACTGGGCTCGAATGTTTCGTTATGAGCCAAAGATTCACTTAGAAAGTGCGTTGCCGGTATCGTTATTTAGCGCCCTCTTATCCCGAGCAGATATTCGATTACACAGAAAAATTGCTGTTATTGATTATCGTGTCGCCTATAGCGGTAGCCTCAATATGGTTGACCCACACTATTTCAAACAAGGTAGCAATGTCGGTCAATGGGTTGACGCAATGGTTCGGGCTAAAGGCGAAATTGTCTCGAGTCTCTATCACCTTATACACTTCGATTGGAAGGTACTGTCAGATTCGGATGCGCCTTTCCCCGACTTTAAAGACTCTCCTAACCCTCAATATGACATCCCCGATCAGGCAACAGTTATGATTGTCCCATCGGGTCCGGGAACAACTAATGATGCAAATCAAAGACTGATTCTGGAAGCTATCCATAGGGCTAAACGAAATATTGAGATCGTGACACCTTACTTTATTCCTGGTGAAGCTCTAGCGCTTGCGTTACAAAATGCTGCAATCAAAGGCGTACACGTAACACTGCTACTTTCTGAGAAAAGTGATGCTCCTATGGTTAACTACGCCTCGCATCGCTATTTTGACGATTTACTGAAATCTGGCGTCAGAATCCTTCTATACAACAAAGGGATGCTCCATACCAAAAGCATCACAGTTGACGGTGAACTTTCATTATTCGGGACCGTTAATATGGACATGAGAAGCATGCACTTAAATTACGAGTTAATGCTCTTAGTTTTTGACAAAGAATTCAGCCGCAAAGTCTGCGCTTTGAATGCTAGCTACGCCGAATTTTCCTCTGAGGTCAACCTATTTCTTTAGTATAAACGCTCAATTTTCGAGCGCATGAAAGAAGGGGCGAGTTATCTACTCTCACCCCTGCTCTAAATGGCTAAATTTTATTGCCCTTCTTCTCGCTTTTTTTCTTCGACGACTACAGCATCTTCCACCGTTTGTTCTCTGGAGCGAAATTGCATTCTTCTGCCTTGGCGCATGCGAGCCTCTGCCGACTCTCTGACCGGTTCAGTATCGGGGTGAGATGTTGGATTGACTCTCATTCCATTTTGCCGTTGATAAATTCGATCCCAAGGATTTCCATAGATCCAACGGTAAATCAAGCCTGCAACGACTAAAAATACGATCACTCCTAAAATGATCAATGCAATTGCTCCGATTACTGGCAACAGCAAAACCCCGATCCCTATCACAACAACAAAAATCCCCACACTGATCAGAAGACGCAAAAAAGGATTCTGGGGCTGAGGATTCGGGGAACCGCCCCGATAAATATAAATTGGCATCCGTTCTTTCTTCCCTTTAAATCATTTGGTTTCCTACTAATCATTAATTTAAAGGTATTCATAAAACTTTGCGAATTTAACATTGCCCATTTGGTGTCTATTTCCCTCATCTGTTACACAAATTCTGCGCTCTGAGTTATTTCAAAAACCATTCGATTTCGATTAGTTGCGGCAACTAATATTCTTTGTAATGTTGTTCTTTAAAAAACACTTAGAAACAATTTTTTAAGAGCATTTTTCTTTTTTTTCAATTTTCCCCTTAAAAGGTTCGCAAATTTTCCTGTTTTTAGCGACAATTACGCCAATCATGAATACGAAAAATTTATCAAACAATAATTTGCCGGATGTCCAATCAAGCGCTGACCCTCGTAATATCGCTATCGAATACGTTGGGGTGCGGGGTGTTGAGCTACCGATAACCGTCGCAAGTGAAAATGGCATTCAGCCCTCCGTGGCTCAAATCGGAATGTACGTGGCGCTACCGGGAGAGCATAAAGGCACACACATGTCGCGCTTTCTTGGTCTGCTCAAAGAACACGAGAAACCGCTTTGCAAAAAAACGCTAATTGAATTGATGCACTCAATGCTTGCTGCGCTTGAATCTAATGCAGGCAGCATTGACTTCGACTTCCCGTTTTTTGTTAAGAAACTTGCTCCAGTTTCAAAACTAGAGTGTTTAATGAACTATCATGTTCATTATCGTGTTGAGCATAAAAACGGTCGGACGACTGTTACTCAAACGGTCACAGTCCCAGTAACAAGCTTGTGTCCATGTAGCAAAGAAATTTCGAATTATGGCGCTCACAATCAGCGTTCCCACGCTACTATCTCAGCTCGTTTAAAAGGAGACTTATCGCTTGAGCGTCAAATCCGATATGCAGAGCAAAGCGCCTCTTGCGAATTATGGAGTCGACTAAAGCGAGTCGACGAAAAGTACGTTACCGAAAAGGCTTACGAAAATCCCAAATTTGTCGAGGACCTTGTTCGTGATGTAGCTGTGGCTTTAAACGGTGATCAAAATATCGAAGCCTATCGTGTGCAGGCTGAAAATTTTGAATCTATTCATAACCACTCAGCCTATGCACAAATTACTAAAGGTTTCGACGATTAACTGATAATAACTTTAGTGCCGTGCTCGTCTGGACTTGATCCGGCGAACGGCGTGTTTTGCTGAAAAATTTTTGTTACTGACAAATAACGCATTATGTTAAACGATCAGAAAATTGCGATTTCATCGCTTTTTAATGAAGCATTGAAAAATATGGGAGTGAGCGAAGTTACGATTTTGCTCGAACGCCCCAAAGTCGCTGCTCACGGTGATCTTGCCTGCAATGTCGCTATGCAGCTTGCCCGTCAATTGAAAAAAAATCCCCGGCAAATTGCCACTGATTTGATTGAGCAGCTTCAAGCCTTACCAGCAACTCAAAATCTTATAGCAGAATTTGAAATTGCTGGTCCCGGTTTTATCAATATGCGTTTAAGTCAAGAAGCAAAAACTTTTGCTGTCAGAGAAGTTCTTCGCTTGGGTTCAGACTACGGCAAAAGCCAGACTCACCAAGGCGAAAAAATCCTCATTGAATACGTTTCAGCCAACCCAACAGGACCTTTGCATCTGGGACATGCTCGTCAGGGTGCCTTAGGCGACGTTCTTTCCAACCTAATGAAATCCCAGGGCTGGCAAGTCTGCCGTGAGTTTTACTACAACGACGCCGGCGTACAGATTCAAACTCTTACGGAATCTGTTCGCCTGAGAATTAAAGAACTGAACGGTGAAACCGTTACATTCCCTGAAAACGGTTATCAAGGTCTGTATATCAAAGACATTGCTAGAGATTTCCTTGATAAAAAAACTATCAACACCCGCGATGGACAAACCATTACAGCTAGCGGCGACGTAGAAGATTTGGCTGGCATTCGTGCCTTTTCTGTCGGCTATCTAAAAAATGAACAAGATAGCGACCTCAATGCTTTGGGAGTGAGCTTTGACAATTTTTATTTAGAAAGCTCCCTTTATTCCGATGGCTTAGTCGAACGTGCTGTCAACGCTTTAATCGCTTCCGGTCACACCTATGAGCAAGACGGAGCTCTTTGGCTTCGAACAACTGATTTCAAAGAATTTGGTGATGATAAAGACCGTGTTATGCGCAAAAAAGACGGCACCTTCACCTACTTTGTCCCAGATGTAGCTTATCACTTGAGTAAATTTGAACGCGGCTTTATCAAAGCTGTTGATATTCAAGGTTCTGACCACCACGGAACAACCGCGCGAGTTCGAATCGGCGTACAGGTTGCCGGCAAACAGTTGGGCTTAAATGTTCCCAAAGTTTTCCCCGTCTACGTTTTGCACAAAATGCTCAAAGTCGTTAAAAATGGCGAAGAGGTCAAGATGAGCAAACGTTCCGGCACGTATGTCACACTACGTGATCTGGTTAATTGGGTCGGTCGTGATGCCGCACGCTTTTTCCTTGTCAGTCGAAAAGCCGATAGTGAATTTGTTTTTGACATTGACCTTGCTTTGTCACAGTCGGATGAAAACCCTGTCTATTATTTGCAATACGCTCATGCACGTATTTGCTCGGTTCTTGCTCAAGCCAAGGAAAAAGGATTCTCAATTCCCACTGCCGATGCGATCGCTCAAATGGATCTCACAGCACTGAGCGACAAAAATGCTCAGGCTTTGATCGCTAGAATCAGTGAGTTTTCCGAAACACTTTCTGTGGCAGCAAAAGAATGTGCTCCGCATACACTTTGCTTCTACCTGAAAGATCTCGCGGGTGATTTCCACGCCTTCTACAATGCCGAACGTGTTTTAGTCGAAGATGAAAGAACTCGTAATGCTCGTTTAGCGTTGCTTTTGGCTGCTCGTCAGGTTCTGCGCAATGGTCTGGATCTGCTTGGAATCAGCACTCCCGAAAAAATGTAAGGACTTCAGATGCCATACTCCCCAAAAAACGGCTCTTTTTGGACTGGTGCCATGGTCGGCATCATGATTGGTTGCATCGGCAGCGCAGCTGTTGCTCTTTTTGTAACTAACGCTCCTATACCTTTCGTAGAAAAAGTACAAAAGCAGTCCACTCCCGTAGATGCTGCAGCATTGGACGGCAAAGATCCCAACGCAGCATTATATGATGCAGGAACTCGCGGCACACCGGCCGATGATGCGTTGTCAGCCATTAAAACTGTTCAAGCTCCGACGGCCCATGAGCGAGCTCAAGAACCAGCCAATGCAGCTGAAATGTCAACAGGTGAAAGTTACAGCATCCAAGCCGGCGCTTTCCGCAATGAAAAAGATGCTGAAAAAATTCGAACTGAATTAGCCTTCATTGCCTTGGAAGCCGATGTTGTGAAATCAACCGATGCCGGCGTTACACTTTATCGGGTGTTTTTAGGTCCCTTTGATACTGCCCGGGAAGCCAATGAGTTACAGCAACGCCTGACATCAAACGGCTTTGATGCTATGGTAATTAAAAATAAATGAAGTTACTTTCGAAATCTATCGCGGCCCTTGCAATGGCTCTTGTAGCCATGCAGGCCACGGCTTTCCAAGCCGTTGAAGGAAAAGATTACCGAGTTGTCTCACCCTCTGTTGCTACCTCTGAAGAATCCATCGAAGTGGTAGATTTTTTCGCTTATACCTGCGGACATTGTCAAAGACTTGCGCCAATGCTGGAAGAATGGATAAAGGAACAACCCGCTGATGTCATTGTTCGGCGGGTCCCTGTTGCTTGGGAGCCGGCAACTCAATTTCTATCACGTATTTACTACACATTTGAAGCGCTCAATCGAGTATCGGATTTGCATCCTGTTTTTTGGCAAGACATTTTGAGTGGCAAGATTACAAGTGAAGCCGATCTGCAAAATTGGCTCTTCGATCACAATGTTGATCTGAAGCAATGGAATGCGGCATATAGCTCATTTGCCGTGACTATGCATACACAACAGGCCCTGCAAGCCTGGCAAAATTACCAGTTAGACGCCACACCCTACATTGCAGTGGCTGGCAAGTATTTAACGGCCCCGCACATGGCAGGATCGAGACAAAAAACGATAAAAGTTCTCGATTGGCTTATTGAGCGCGAGCGTCAACAACGTCAAAAGCAATAACTAGGCACACTATCATGCAAATAGATCCTTCCATTTTCAAAGCCTACGATATCCGAGGCGTAGTCGATAAAACATTAACCGTAGAAGCTGCTCGCACAGTAGGCCAAGCATTAGGCGCGCTGGCTCTAGAAAAGCATATTGATACTTTATGCGTCGGACGTGACGGACGACTTTCTGGCCCCAAACTATCCGAAGCCTTAATGGAAGGCATTACTGACATGGGAGTCAATGTGAAGTCCATCGGAATGACTCCAACACCCGTTTTGTACTTTGCAACATTTTTGACTGAAACGGGCTCTGGCGTTGCAGTGACTGGTAGTCACAACCCTCCCGAGTACAATGGCCTGAAGATGATGATGGCAAAAGACACGCTTTACGGAGAGGGCATCCAGGCTTTGCGAACTCGTATTGAAAAAGGCATTGAAACTGCCCAGCATAAGGGGCAAATTGAAGAAATCGATGTCCTTACCCCCTATCTCTCCAAGGTCCTCGGTGACGTTAAACTCGAACGTACAATGAAAGTAGCCATTGACTGCGGCAATGGCGTCACTGGTCCTTTGGCAATGGAACTCTTCAAGCGCTTGGGCTGTGAGGTCACTCCGCTTTATACCGAAATTGACGGACATTTCCCTCATCACCATCCCGACCCATCTAAACCGGCCAATTTGGCAGATTTGATTGAGACGGTAAAAAATTCTGACGTAGAACTAGGTTTAGCTTTTGACGGCGATGGGGACCGTTTGGGCGTTGTTACCAAATCTGGACAAATTATCTATCCAGATCGACAGATCATGCTTTTTGCTGCCGATATTCTTAAACATAATCCTGGTGCTCCGATTATCTATGACGTCAAATGCACACGCCGATTGGTTCCATGGATCAAGGAGCACGGTGGCGTACCAACCATCTGCCGTACCGGCCACTCACTGGTTAAGGCAAAGTTAAAAGAAACTCAAGCTCCCTTTGCCGGTGAAATGAGCGGCCATTTATTCTTTAACGATAAGCGTTGGCCAGGATTCGATGACGGCTTATATGCTGGAGCCAGAATCCTTGAAATTCTGTCTCGTTACGAAAATCCTTCTGCAGTTCTCGAAGCATTGCCAACAGCAGTTAATACTCCTGAACTACACATTGAGATGGCAGAAGGTGAAAATAAGCGTTTCGTACAGAAACTGCAGCAACAGCTTCGTTTTGATGATGCAACCGATATCATCACGATTGATGGCATCCGTGTTGAATGGGAAGACGGCTTTGCTTTGGCCCGCCCCTCTAATACGACCCCTGTTGTTGTCCTTCGTCTAGAAGGTGATACGCCTGAAGCATTGGAGCGCATTAAGACTTGCTTCGGTAACGCTCTGAAGAAAGTGGATGCCTCGATTGTTTTGCCCTTTTAAGGCTTGAAGTAATGTCTATGAACGTTTTCATCACAGGAGCCTCCAGCGGCATCGGTGCTGCATTAGCCAGAGAATTCGCCAATCGTGGAGCTACTTTAGGCTTAATGGCACGCCGTCAGGAAGCGTTGGATGACTTAATTAAAACACTACCAAATAGTGATCGTCACCACGGCTATGCCTGTGACGTCACTGATCGCCTGCGCCTGATCGAATTAGCCCGCCAGTTTGATAAAACAGTGGGCGGAGCTGATATCGTTATTGCTAATGCTGGTATTAGTGTTGGTGTCAAAACGCAATACTTTGAAGATTTGGAAGTGATGGAGAAGGTCTACGCGACTAATGTTTTCGGCATGGCCAGCACCTTTCATGCCTTCATTGACCCGATGATGCAAAGAAAGCACGGCACACTCGTCGGCATCGGAAGCGTTGGAGGCATCCGTGGCATGCCCGGAACTGAGGCATATTGCTCCAGTAAGTCTGCAGTAATTACCTACTGTGAAAGCCTGCGGGTAGAGATGAAAAAGTATGGTATTCAAGTGACTACCATTAGTCCTGGTTTTGTTAAAACACCTCTGACTGATGTTAATCCTTATCCTATGCCTTTTATTCTGACGCCCGATGAATTTGCTAAACGCGCTGCCAATGCTATTTTGGCTGGTCGTAGCTATGCCACAATTCCCTGGCAAATGGGACTGGTAGCCAAAATTTTGCGAATTTTACCCAATCCCCTCTTTGACAAGATTTTTGGGAATCGAAAGCAAAAACCGAGAAACTCTGAAATCCATCGTGCCTAAAAGAATTTTGCCCGAAACTATTCGGGCAAAATTCTTCATGCGTCCTCGTGTCTCTTACTTTTTTCTTCGCTATACCATTGCCCAACGATTTCGCAGACCGCACTGCCATAGCGCTCAATACGCTTTTCACCAATACCACAAATACCTTCTAGCTGCGAGGGTTTTCTAGGCTTACGTTGAGCTATTTGAATAAGTGTCGTGTCCGGAAAAACGTTATAAGCTGCTACGGCATTTTGATTGGCATAAGATTTGCGCCACTGACGAAGTTTCCCAAACAAACGCTGTTCAGCGTCATCCAAATCATCGTGATCAACGACTTTTCTAGAGGATAAGCGTTTATCTCCCTCAAGACGAATCAGAAATTTTTCCTCCCCTAACAATAGGGCCCGAGCACGCGCATTGACGCTGAGAACGTTATAGGCCTGATAGTTGACATTGACATAATGCTTAGCAATGAGCTGCCGTAAGATTCGTCTCCAGTACTTCATGGTGTGATCCCGGCCGATCCCGAATGTACTTAATTCATCATGGCGCTTTTCAAAAATTGAGTCGTTCACCTCACCACGAAGAACTTTGATGACATGTGAAGCTCCAAAGCCTAAACCATTGGTTTTAGAGCAACGGTATATACAAGACAAAAGTTTTCTCGCATCATCAGTAGCATCTCGTGTTCGTGGCGGATTTTCACAATTGTCACAGTTGCCGCAAGGGTGATCCAATTTTTCTCCAAAGTAAGCTAAAAGCTGAATACGCCGGCATCCCACAGATTCGGCCAACCCTAACATACTGTCGAGTTTATGCAAAGATACTTGTTTGTAGACCTCATCAGCATCGCTTTTATCGATAAAGAATCTTTGTTGTACCAAATCTTCTAAACCATAATAGAGGACTGACTCCGCAGGTTTGCCGTCACGCCCTGCCCGACCGGTTTCCTGGAAAAAATTCTCGATCGATTTCGGCATATCAACGTGAATGATGAATCGCACATCGGGTTTATCAATTCCCATTCCAAATGCAACTGTCGCTACCATGACACACGGGCGATCAAAAAAGCTCATTTGAGCAGCTTCCCGATCTTCATTTTCCATTCCAGCGTGATAAAAAAGTGCATCAATTCCATTTTTTTTCAGGTAGGCCGCAACAGCCTCTGCTTTGTTGCGAGTGGCACAATACACAATCCCACTTTCGTTCAGATGCTCTCCTAAGATAAACTGTACGATGCTGTCTAAATATCCCTTTCCTTTTTCATACATCCTATAGCGGATATTAGGACGATCAAAACTCGCGATAAAAGAGCTCGGCCGATCCAAAAGTCTGGCAACTATTTCATTTCGGGTCTGTTCATCAGCCGTAGCTGTCAAAGCCATGCGAGGGACTTTTGGAAATAATTCTTTCAGACAGTCAAGCGCTTGATATTCAGGTCTGAAATCATGGCCCCAAATGGAAATACAGTGCGCTTCATCAACAGCAAAAAGGCTAATAGGCAGACTTTTTAACAGCTCTAAAGTGTAGGGTTTTATTAAACGCTCAGGAGCCACATAAAGCAGTTTTAATTGACCAGATTGCAGTTGTCTGTAGACCTCTTTTACCTCTTCAGTGTCTAAGGTGGAATTCAATGCGGCAGCAGCAATACCGACATCTTTGAGCATATCCACCTGATCCTTCATCAAAGCAATGAGTGGTGAAACAATGACTGCTACTCCATCCTTCATTAGGGCTGGCACTTGATAACAAATACTCTTGCCGCCACCTGTAGGCATGAGCACCAAAGCGTCACGCCCCTGCAAAACAGTCTCAATAACTGATTTTTGGAAGCCGCGAAACGCTTTGTAGCCAAAATAGCGCTGGAGTATTTCTTCTGCTGTCATATGATTTTCTAGGGACAAACACGCAGAAGTATACAGGCGAAGAAGACGGTTGAATTGTTATACTGATCCCAGAGGCACGTAACTTCCGACACAACGGGTGTGGTTGCGTGCAGATTTTTCAAAAGGATCGGATTATGTTCACGATTATCAAAAATGCCAATGTCTACACTCCGGCTCCTGTCGGTAAGAAAGACATCTTAATTTGCGGTGAAATGATCGCCGCTATTGAAGACAGTCTGGAAAATGTGCGCCTGCCGGGTGAGGTTAAAGTCATTGACGTAGAAGGGGCTACTGTTACACCGGGCTTTTTCGACCAACACGTCCACCTGACGGGGGGCGGCGGAGAAGGTGGTTTTGCAACGCGTGTTCCGCCTGTTATGCCCTCTCAACTACTTTTGGGTGGTATTACAACAGTCTGCGGTGTCATGGGAACGGAAGGTACAACAAAGTTTCCTGAAGAGCTCTACGCAAAAGTTATGGGATTGCGTCAAGAGGGTCTAACGGCTTATATGCATACTGGTTCCTACCAATTCCCCTCTCCGACTATTACCGGCAATCCCAGAAAAGACATTATCTGTATTGAACCCGTCCTTGGTGTGAAGCTTGCTTTGGCAGATCATCGTTGCTCATTCCCCAATGATGACGAAATGCTTAAATTGGTGGCCGATGTTCGCATGGGCGGTATGCTTTCTGGTAAAAAAGGTATTCTTCACGTTCACTTAGGTGATTACGGCGGAGCTTACGAACAATTTGAGCGAATCATTGCTCGTGGCCTACCCCGCCATCATTTCTCCCCGACACATACGGGTCGCGAACCTAAACTTTTTGAACAAGCCATTGAATTTGCGAAAAAGGGCGGCGTCATTGACATTACCTCCGGCGGCGGTAATTACTATCCGTTTGTAGAATGTGTGGAACGCGCCTTAAAGGCCGGTGTTGACCGTTCTCGCATTACAATGAGCTCTGATGGCAACGGTTCTATGCCGAAATTTGAAAACGGCATCATGGTGGCTATTGTTGCAGCTCCTGTTAATGCCAACCATCAAATGCTCAAAGAAATGGTACAGGCAGGCATCGATTTCGAAACAGCACTCATGATGACGACATCCAACGTTGCTGACTCTTTAGGGGTGAAAGAAGCCCGTTTGGATGTAGGTATGAAGGCAAATCTTTGTGTTCTCACAGAAGCGCTCGATATTGATACCGTGATTGCCCGAGGCACAACGTGGGTCAAAGGCGGCAAGAGCGTGAAACACGCCAATTTTGAAGCCTAGAATTCAAGCTAAAAAGGGGTGTTAGAAAGGTCTAATTCATAGGCTTAATCAACACCTCTTTTTGTTTTGTATTTATAAAAGTCTTTAACTTTTTTTATTGCAGTTTTCTTTTCTGAATTGTCCGGTTCTGCAAAAAAATCGTCCTATATTGCAGGTCACTTAAAGAGTTGAGAATGCATCCAATTTAGATTCCTTCTCTACCTGTAAAAGCAATCAAGCTCAAATCGCTTCAAAACAGCTCATGGTAAATCTCTTTCATCGTAACATGCACTGAGTTTGATTCTGAATACGTACTTTTTATTGTTTTCCATAAGTAGGAAATTTTTGAACAAATTAAGAAGGGGGTTACTTAATTGTTTCCTATAACAGTACTTTTGTAACACCCCTTTTTCTCTTTGTGTTAACTCTGTTTAGTTTTTCTTTTGAAGCTGATCGTTTATTTCCTGTTCTCTGCGTTCGCGTTCTTGATCAATTCTCTCTGCTCTTAAACAAGCTGCCGCAGTAAAAAGCACATCAGAAGAGGAATTCAGCGCCGTTTCTGCCGAATCCTGCAATACACCAATAATGAAGCCGACAGCTACAACCTGCATTGCCATGGAATTATCAATACCAAACAGACCGCAAGCCAATGGAATCAACATCAATGAGCCACCCGGCACACCCGATGCTCCACAGGCACAAACCGAGGCAACAACACTCAACAAAATAGCCATCCCGAAACTTGTTTCAATGTGCAGACTATGGGCAGCAGCCAAGGTGAGAACCGTAATCGTGATAGCTGCACCAGCCATATTAATCGTTGCTCCTAAAGGAATAGTAATCGAATAAGTACCGCTATCCAGATTCAAACGACGGCACATCCCCATATTTACGGGAATATTGGCTGCAGAAGAGCGCGTAAAGAAAGCGGTAACACCACTCTCTCTTAATGTGGCAAAGGTTAACGGATAAGGATTACGGCGAATATAAAGCCATACCAAAAGCGGATTAAGAATTAAAGCAACAAAAAACATACTACCAATCAAAACGAGCAGTACTTGAACATAACCTGCCAGTGTTTCTATCCCTGTTGTTGCAACTGTATTAGCTACCAAACCGAAAATGCCGACCGGAGCAAAGCGGATAACGACGCGCACCACAAATTCAACACCGCGAGATAGATCCGCCATAAATTCGCGCGAGGAATCAGAAGCATGTCTCATCGCAACCCCTAACCCTGCGGCCCAGGTTAAAATCGCCATATAGTTTCCATTGCTTAAGGCATGAACTGGGTTATCCACAACACCTAACAAAAGATTATGTAATACCTCAACCAAGTCACCCGGAGTGGAAGCCTGCGCCTGGGTACCTGTCATAAAAATCGAAGTCGGAAATAAAAAACTGGCGGTCACCGCTACTAGAGCCGCTCCAAATGTCCCTAACAGATAAAGAACCAAAACCGGTTTGATATGAGCTCTGGTTTCAATATCTTGATTGGCAATCGCAGACATCACCAAAACAAATACCAAAAGAGGGGCTACAGCTTTTAAAGCAGAAATAAATAATGAACCCAAAAAAGCACAAGTCTGAGCAGTACTTGGAGAAAAGTAAGCTAGTACCACACCCAAAATTAGTCCAATCAGGATTTGCTTGACTAACGATACTTGTAAAAACGGCATCGCGAACCGTTTTAATGAATGACGAGCCATACCCTAATCACCCCTTTACTGAAAAAACTTTGGCTACCATAACATTTTTTCTCGTTGGCGACGTCATTTTTATAAGAAATTTCGTTACAGCCTCAGGTTTTTTGCTTATGAGCTTCATTTCATCAGAAATAGAAAATAACTTTAAATAATTGTCAGTCCTAACCTGTCTTAGAATTTTCTTTGTACACTAATAGCTAAGTTTATCTCGTTGATTTTTGCACTGTTATGAGAACTTTGAACCGATTACTGATTGGACTTTTACCCCTACTTTTAAGTGCCTGTGCCACCGTTGAGCAGGCCGATATTAATCCTCCTGAATCCACTCATGCAGTGCTCAAACTTGACGCTTCTGGCGAACAAGTTTTTCGCTGTGTCCACGATATGAAAGGATGGTTTTGGCGATTTGAGGCTCCCAATGCTTACCTTTTCCTGCCCTCTACTGGTCAAGCTGTTGCCAAACACGGTTATCGTTTCTCTTTTGTACACAATGACGGCTCCAAGATTGCCTCCTCCCGAATCACAGGCATAGCAGCAGGAGACGGAAAAAATTTACCCGACGCTTTATTTACCGTCACAGCTCCTGCCAGTCACGGAACCTTTTTGGGAGTGAAATACATACAGCGGCTCAACGCTCAGGGCGGCATTCCCCAAGCTAAATGCACACCAGCTCGTCAGGGACAAATTAATCGAGTACCTTTTGAAGCACAATTTATTTTCTGGCGGTAACGCAAGTACTGAAAAATACTCAGGAAAATATTCTAGATACTGGAGTTAAATAGGATTTAAGTGTAAAATTGGAGGCTTGTTTTTCCCAGATTTTAGGGGATTTTTTCATGTCGACAGTTGGAGATTACCTGCAAAACCTACCGCCTGATCGTCGAGTGGCAATGGCAAAAATCTGCAGTCTTATTCGTCGCTCAGCCCGCGGTGTGCGGGAAAGCATGCGCCACGCTTTAGCTTTTTATGAGCTCCAGGGACCGCTTTTTGCCTTGGAATCCGGTGAGAAATCCATGACTTTGTATGTCGCCGAGGAGTCTGTCCTTGAAACGTTCAAAGATAAACTGCAAGTTGATATGGTGCACCGTAGCATTTTATTCAGTGACTTAAACCGCATCCCCCTTGATAACATTGAGAAAATTGTCCGCGATTCTGTCACTGCCCGTCGTGCCCGTGTAGCAAGCGGCGAAGTCCCAACTCAAGCACAAATGCTTGAAATTTGGGGCGTAACTGAAGAGGATGCCAAAGCTCCACCGCCTGTTGTCCGTATTTCGATGAAAAGTCGCGATGAAGATGTCATCGAGCTCATCGATGACACAAAGCCCATTGCAAAGAAATAGTTCTAACTTCATTGCAGAAAGCGAGTCACCTGCGGCTCGCTTTTATTTTATTGAAACGATAGTTTTTATCCTATCGGCTCTATCAAAATACTCCAGCAGTCATTATGCTTACACTTGACATGTCAGAACTCAATAAATCCTCTTCTCTCACTAACCGACAATTGCTCGTCAAAGTGGCTTTCACTTTGGCCTGCAAGATTGCGGTTATTGTTTGTTTAGGTTTGCTTTTTTTCAGCTCTGACAATCGTGTTGAGACAAATGCTCAAAGTGTGAGCCAAGTTATTTTGGCCGACACTACGGCAAACACCTGCACAGAGAAAAATCTATAAAAATTTCCTCTGGGCCTCATCTCTTCGAAAGGTTTTTTATGATTTCGACCGAATTAGTTGATCTCTCAAGATGGCAGTTTGCGCTGACATCAATGTATCACTTCATTTTCGTGCCTCTTACCCTCGGTCTGTCCTTCATGCTGGTCGTAATGGAAGCCTGCTATGTTGTGACAGGCAAAGAAGTCTATAAAGACATGACCAAATTCTGGGGGAAGCTTTTCGGTGTGAATTTTGCTTTAGGCGTAGCCACCGGCATCACAATGGAGTTCCAGTTCGGTACAAACTGGGCTTATTATTCACACTATGTCGGCGATATTTTCGGAGCGCCGCTCGCCATTGAAGGTCTCATGGCGTTTTTCCTTGAATCAACCTTTATCGGACTATTTTTCTTTGGCTGGAAGCGCCTTAAAAAGTCCACCCACCTGATCGTAACGATTTGCATGGCCTTGGGCTCCAACTTATCCGCTTTGTGGATTCTAATCGCTAACGCCTGGATGCAGTATCCCATCGGAGCAGACTTTAACTTTGAAACCATGCGCATGGAAATGACTAACTTTTTTGATGTGGTTTTAAGCCCATGGGCACAGGCTAAATTCGGTCACACGATTGCTGCAGGTTACGTCACCGGAGCCCTTTTCGTGTTGGCAGTTTCTGCTTGGTATATGTTGAAAGGACGAGATCTGGAATTTGCCAAGCGCTCATTCAGAGTAGCGGCTGCTTTCGGTCTCGTTGTTTCCATTTTCACCATCCATTTGGGCGATGAATCCGGCTACCTTGTAGCCAAAGATCAACCGGCGAAGATGGCGGCTATGGAAGCTGCCTGGGAAACTGTTCCTGCTCCAGCTCCCATGACGGTATTTGGCTTCCCAGATGAAGAAAATCAGATTACTCGCGCTAATATCGAGATTCCGTGGCTTTTCGGCATTATTGCCACGCGCTCGCTCGATACGCCGATTCCCGGAATTAAAGACTTGATCGAGCAAAATACCAAACGTATTGAAAACGGTATCGTTGCCATGCAGACGCTGAGCGCCTTGCGTAAAGATCCCGGCAACTCTGAATTGCAAAATCAATTCAATAACCTTAAAGCAGATTTGGGTTACGGGATGCTTTTGCGTAAGTACACAGATGATCCCGCACGGGCAACACCTGAAATGATTGCTCAGGCCGCTCAAGACACGATCCCCGGCGTCAACATTATGTTCTGGAGTTTCCGCGCTATGGTGGGATGCGGTCTTGTCCTGCTTTTCATCTTTGCTTTCAGTCTTTACTACTCTGTCAAAGACCTGATCGCCTCTCGCCGCTGGCTTCTTAAGGCAAGCTTTTTTGCTCTGCCTTTACCCTGGATTGCCTGCGAACTGGGTTGGATGGTAGCCGAATACGGTCGCCAGCCCTGGAGCATTTACGAAATTTTGCCCGTGCACCTCTCAACTTCCACCTTATCGGTCGGCAGTGTCATGGGCTCTCTCATCGGTTTTGTTTTGTTGTACTCCGCTTTGTTGGTTGTAGAAATGTGGCTGATGGTGAAATTAATCAAAACCGGTCCCAGTTATTTAGGTACGGGCCGTTATTTCTTTGAACGCAATCAAACAAGCGATAAGGAGTAATGCATCATGATCGATTATGAAATTCTCAAACTCATCTGGTGGCTCTTTGTCGGTGTACTTCTTGTCGGCTTTGCTGTCATGGACGGTCAGGATATGGGCGTAGGCTCTCTTTTGCCTTTCCTTGGGAAAAACGATACCGAGCGCCGTGTCATGATTAATACGGTTGCACCCCATTGGGACGGCAATCAAGTTTGGCTTTTAACGGGTGGCGGAGCTATTTTTGCTGCCTGGCCTTTGGTGTATGCAACGGCTTTTTCTGGTCTTTACTGGGCTTTGTTTATTGTCTTAGCCGCCCTTATTTTAAGACCGGTCGCCTTTGACTACAGAAGCCGTGTTCCGGCTGAAAAGTGGCGCTCATCCTGGGACTGGGCCCTTTTTATCGGCAGTTTTGTCCCTCCGATTATTTTCGGTGTGGCTTTCGGCAACATGCTCCAGGGAGTACCGTTTCACTTTGATGAAACCCTTCGCTCTACTTACACGGGCAGCTTCTGGGCTCTTTTAAATCCCTTTGCACTGCTCTGCGGCGTTGTTTCAATTGCCATGATTATTTTCCACGGTGCCAATTACCTTCTTCTTCGCACCACGGGTGAACTTCAGGCCAGAGCCCGCAAAGTAGGAATGGTTGCCGGGACTGCCACCGCCGTCTTATTCTTGCTGGGCGGCATTTGGGTTTACTTCGGCATTCAGGGCTATGTGGCTAGCGGCATTGATCCGGCCGGTGTCGCCAACCCGTTGCTGAAAACCGTGCAGATGAGCCAAGGAGCCTGGTTTACCAACTTCTTTAATTATCCGGTGCTCTTTGTCGTGCCCTTTGCAGCCATTGCAGCCGCAGTGATCGGCGTGCTTTGTGAATATGTCTGGCGTCCGCTCACATCGGTACTGGCCAGCGCCGTGAGCATTCTTTGCATTGTGCTCACGCCTTTAATTGCTATGTTCCCCTTTATATTGCCTTCTTCGAGTCATCCCGTCTCGTCGTTGACAATGTGGGACTGCACAAGCTCTCAGCTGACGTTGCAGGTGATGTTTATCGTGACTTTGATTTTCCTGCCGATTGTGTTGATCTACACAGGTTGGGCCTACAAAGTCATGAGCGGCAAAATGACAGCTCAATACATTAAAGAAAACGATAAATCGCTTTACTAACGGAGTGACTCATTATGTTTTACATTTATTGGTTTGTCGGGTTGCTACTGGCGATTGTTTTTGCGGTCTTAATGGCAGCCATGTATGAATTAAAAAAAGACTCCGCTCAAAATAAATAATGACCAAAGGAGTTTTACTTTTCACTCGCACCCTTTCCATCGTGGCGGCTCTTGCCGTCACGGTGGTGATTGTCTGTTTTCCTCGATTGATCGCCGTTGATATGCACAGCGTCCCACATGGCTGGCTTGTCTGTTTGTTGATAGGGATGAGTTTTTCGTACATCTACGGCTTCGGATTTATCCCGGAAAATAAAGTTCTTCGGATCCTATTTTCCCCTGTGGCTGCCTGGCCCCTGATGATTGTCGGGGCTTTGATGATTACTTTCTAATCTCTTCTTAAAAGCCAGTGCATTTGCACCTGAGCCGTATTGACACTGTCTGATAACCAGACAACACTATCTTGAACCGTCACAGTCAAATGCATCGTCCGCCCTATCAACGGAATCATTTGAGCTACTTCAGTATCTTTGAGCATGGCTACAGAAAGTTTTTCAACTTTTCTCATGTCGGACATATTTTGCTTCCACCAAGGATCAATTCGATCCTCACCGTAAGCTATTACGATTTCTTCGTTGCTACGTCCAGCAGCTTTTCTAATTTGCCGAATATCGGGCACCCCAACATCAATCCAACGAGCTATAGCGCCCGTATCATCAATTTCCCAAAGAGCAGGCTCTCCTTCTGTCGATAAACCTCTGCCAAATTCCAATCTCATATCGGTTTCACCGACATAAAGACAGAAAGCAAGCATTCGTACAGCAAGGCGCTCTTCCGTTTCCGAAGGATGACGAGCCAAAGTACAGATATGCGAACCATAATATCCGCGATCGACATCTGAAATATCAATATTTGCTTTATAAATGGTTGCCCCTAACGCCATAGCTTTGCCTCAGTTATTAATCGCGCATTATGTTATTACGCCCCTAAAAGAAAAGCCAGCTCTCAAACAATTGAGATGCCGGCTTTTTGATGGTTTAGGCTAACTTTAAATTAGAAACGATACTGCATTTGAACGCCAACCAAGTAAGCATCCAATGTGTCATATTCGCCAATCTTCTTGCCGCCAACACGGTCATAGAGATCTTTATCACCAATACCCATCAAGTAGGTAGCACCCACATCAAATTGCAAATCTTTCGTGGCGTACCAGGAGGCACCTAAAGACAGCCAGACACGATCGGTATCCGGAATCACAGCCATACGGGTCGATTGATCATCGATCGGGCTTGTTTCATAAGCGATACCACCGCGAACCGTAAAGTCACTATTGATCTTGTAGTCAGCGCCAATGGAGAAGAGCCACGTATCTTGCCAATCGTTTTCAATAACTGTTTGCTTTAGTTGACCTTGAGCGCCAGCTAAGTAACCTTGGAGAGCCATGGCTTGTGATAGATCAATTTGTTTATTAATCAACATTTCTTGTATTGCACTACTGGCTGCGTTGTTAATAAGGCTTAACATGCCATTGGATACACCATTATTAATCTTCAACTTATCAAAATTTGACCAATTAGCCCAACGAATCAAACCAGATAAGCGCAATTTTTCAGTAGCTTCCCATGTACCGGTCAACATAATAGTATCGGGAGTTTTCAAGCTGGCTTCTGACCCTACAGTTACAGAATCTAATCCAACCAAACTATTCAACAATTGACTATTTGATAAATCGGTATGTCCATCAGCGTCATGCTTAATTGCAGAGCGGTAAGCTAAACCAAAGCGTAATTTATCAGTTGGGCTAATCATGATGCCCAAGTTGTATCCCCAATCCCAGCTATCAGCTTCAAGCTTGGCGTGACCAATGCCACCCATGTTAGGTATTTCTCCCATACCCATACCTAACTTAGCTTTAGCGTATTGGACAGAGATACCACCACCGATACTGATGAAGTCGCTTACTTTGTAAGCAATGTTCGGATTCATATCGAAGGTATAAATCTTGGCAGAAGTACCGCGTTGATTGCCTTCCCAATTACGGTCATATTCCGTACCCATACCGTAAGGAACGGTCATAGCAAAACCCAACCACACCTTGTCGTTGACTTGGTGAGTCACATAGCCTGCAGGAATCATTTGACCTTTCAAGCGACCGTTCTCAGACGTACCATCATTGCCATCATAGTCAGCATTAATACCGATCCAAACGCCACCGGCTTGGAAACGCGTGCCTTCCAACAACGTCATACCAGCGGGGTTGTAATGTACAGCAGACAAGTCATCACCGACGATACCGGCACCAGCATAAGCACGGCCAGCACCCAAAGAGGATTGTTCCGTTAATTGGAAACCGGCAGCAAAAGCCGTAGACACTGCAACGGAGACGCCAGTTAACACTAACGCAGCAGTACTCTTTTTCATGAAAGACATCTCTTTCTCTCTCCAAAATGGGAAAAATTGCAAAAACAAAAGCGTAAAGGTTTTGGAACAAGCAGGAACAGAACCTTTACGCTTCCGAACGGAGGAATTTTGCGGATTTTTTGTTGCGATTTTTTACGTTTTTTATAGGTATAAACCCTAACTATACCCTAAACGGCTTAATCTGCTTAAAAGTTAAATCGCTAACGTTAATCCGTATAGATAGGACGGTACTGGCGAAGTCGAACCCAGCCGATGGCAATTCGGTAAGCTACCCAGATCCCTAAAACGACAAAGCCGCCCAGCCAAATAAAAGGTCCGATAACAAGTGGCGTCAGAACGACTCCAACGATTGCGACCAGAATGGTCCAGACCATCCCGTACCAAAATGTTCTGATTTGCCAGGAAAAATGTGACTGCAGGAAAGTGCCTCGTGCATCGGGTGCCATGATGTAATTCAAGATGACTGCAGCAATAGAGGGCCAACCGAAAAGAAAAGCCGAGATAATGGTCGCTCCTGTCATCAGACCGATAACAATACTTAAACCATGCAAAATGTAGACCAACTGGGTAATGAACAACAAACTCTTTTTCGGTCCCTGTTGATCATACGAAGTTAAATCTGCCATTTTTAGTTTCCCTTCTCTTTATAATTTTCTTAACATTCAAACTTAGCACACTTATCGTTTTTCTTGCGAAAGTTTTAATTTTTTGTACATTTTCATCCTCCAGAGCGATTTTTGATTAAGGAGATTAGCCGTGAGACTTTTATTGGTTGAAGACGATCCGATGATTGGAGAAAGTGTTGTCGATGGACTCACCGATGAAGGCTATGCGGTCGACTGGGTGCAGGACGGTCATTCTGCGCTTTTGGCTTTGCGCACCACAGAATTCTCCCTGGTCATTTTGGACTTGGGTCTGCCCGGCAAAGACGGCATCAAGGTGCTCGAAGAAATGAGAGCCGAGCGCAACCTGACTCCTGTACTAGTCACCACTGCGCGCGATACGGTTGAAGACCGCATCAAGGGGTTAGATGCGGGGGCTGACGACTATTTGATTAAGCCCTTTGATTTGGATGAACTTTTTGCCCGAGTCCGTGCTCTATTGAGGCGTTCGGCCGGTCGGGCGGAACCTATGATTGAGCGCGGAAAATTACAAATTAAACCTGCCACGCACGAAGTGATCTTTAACGGTGAATCCATTTTATTATCGAGCAAAGAATTTGCCCTGCTCTTAGCACTGGCAGAGCGCCCCGGTTTGGTTTTATCCCGTTCACAGCTCGAAGAAAAGCTCTACAACTGGGACTCCTCGATCGGCAGTAATGCAATCGAAGTGCATATTCACCATCTGAGGAAAAAACTCAGTGAAGACGCCATCAAAACCGTTCGCGGCGTGGGTTACATTCTTGAGACCTGATTTTAACCATGTACTCCATCCGAGACAGACTGCTTTGGACATTTTGTATTGCGCTTCTTTTAGCCGGCGTGGCTGCAACTTATATGACATTTGTTTCAGCCAGAGGAGAGGTTGACCGTTTTTTAGATACTGAACTGCAGCAAATTGCGATTTCCTTAAGTGTACATTCTGACGGACAATTACCGTCTATGAAATCGACTGGTTCTGATGAGCAACACATTGTTGTTCAATTGACCAATATACAAACGCGTCAGACACATTTATCAAGTAGCCTTGCCTCTCCCTTTCCATCCCCAGCAACAGCAGGTTTTGCCAATATCCGTCACGAAGGTCAAACCTGGCGAATCTACAGTCTTAAAACCGATCAAAATCTTCTCATCATCACGGCGCAACCCGTTGATGTACGCGTCAAACTCGCCTTCAGTTCTGCGCTACATATTCTTCAGCCTTTAGTTCTACTTTTACCTTTTTTGATTGTCGCTGTTTGGCTTTTGGTAGGGCAGGGCTTGGCTAGCCTTAATCGAACTGCAAAAATTGTTTCTACACGCTCTTCCACATCGCTTGACCCCCTTCCGGTAAAAGCTCTACCTGTTGAAGTCAAACAACTGGTTTTAGCACTCAATGACCTCTTGGCTAAACTTGCTCAGAGTCTAGAAGCTCAGAAGCGCTTTGCCTCTGATGCCGCTCATGAGCTTCGAACTCCGCTTACCGCACTCAAACTTCAGGTTCAATTAGCCGAGAGAGCCAAAACTGAAGAAAGCCGTCAAAAAGCGTTTAATCGTCTGCATGCAGGCATTGACCGGGCAACCGGTCTGGTTCAACAATTATTAGTCATCGCACGGCTTGACCCCGATGCGCACAAAAAACCATTTGTTAAAGTGCATCTTGACCAAGTCATTAAAAGCGTTGCTGATGAATTAATGGTTCTCGCTCAACAAAAAAATATTACGCTCGAAACCTCTGCATCAAACATAGCCGTTGATGGCATGGAAGATGCCTTAAAACTGCTTGTAACAAATCTAACCGATAATGCTATCCGGTATACACAAGACAACGGTCGTATCCGTCTTTGTATCAGAGAAGACAACCATAGCGCTGTCATTGAAGTAAGTGATAATGGACCAGGAATTGCTCCCGAAGAGCGTGAGAGGATATTTGATCGTTTCTACCGAGCGCTGGGGACCAAAGCTCAGGGACATGGCCTGGGCTTAGCCATTGTCAAACGTATTGTAGAAATTCATCACGGCCAAATATTCGTTGATGACGGCTTGGATGGTAAGGGAACAACTATGCGGATTAAATTGCCATTACGTACCTTGATTCACTAGTCTTTGTTACAAATAAAGGTGGATCGAAACAACCCGACAAACAAAAATCGTCTGTTTTTTATTATCGTTTCAATGTTTGGCAAACCAATCAATGAATTGCCTCAAAGAATTTCATTCGGAGTTTTAGTTATGGTTAAAAAGAGTGTATTGAAATCGTCCGTACTGGCCGCTGCGCTGGCTGCAGCGTTGAGTATCGCCCCTATTGCGCAAGCTGAAGTTCCTTTTTTCTCCTCCGAAGATTCCGGCTCTCAAGTAACGTTGCCGGACTTCACTAAACTCGTTGAAGAAAACGGTAAAGGCGTTGTGAATATCTCCACGATTCGAAATGCCAGAACGCAAACAGTTCAATCACCCTTCCCGGGCTTGGATGACCGAACCGCTGAGCTTTTCCGCCGATTCGGCTTCCCCATTGTCCCCTTCGGTCCTCAGGAGCAGCGTGTTCCTGAGCAGCGCGGCACGGGTTCGGGCTTTATCATTTCCTCTGACGGTGTCATTCTTACCAATGCTCACGTTGTTGAAGGCGCCGATGAAATCCGTATTCGTTTGACCGATAACCGAGAATTTTCCGGCAAAGTGCTGGGCCTTGATAAAAAGACCGATATTGCTGTTGTGAAAATCGATGCAAAAGATTTACCGGTTTTGAAAATCGGCTCTTCTGAAAAGTTAAAGGTCGGTGAATGGGTTGCCGCTATCGGCTCACCTTTCGGATTGGATAACACCGTCACCGCCGGTATTGTTTCGGCTAAAAGCCGTGCTTTGCCTTCTGAAGAGTACGTCCCCTTTATTCAAACGGACGTTGCGGTTAACCCCGGCAACTCGGGCGGTCCGCTTTTCAATATGAAGGGTGAAGTCGTGGGAATTAACTCACAAATCTTCTCTACTTCAGGCGGTTTTATGGGTTTGTCCTTCTCCATTCCGATTGACTTGGCTATTCAGATTAAAGATCAATTGATTGAAAACGGACGTGTCATTCGTGGCCGCATCGGTGTAGGCATTCAAGCTGTCACCCAGGATTTGGCTGAAGCTTTTGGTATGAAGACCCCTCGTGGCGCTGTCATTACTCAGCTTGAAAAGGGGCAACCTGGTGAAAAAGCTGGGCTAAAGGTGGGGGACATCGTCGTAGCTTTAAATGGTCAGGCCATCAACAGTGCCAACGATCTTCCTGTCAAAATTTCTGCTATGAAACCTGGCACAAAAGTGAAATTAACTGTTTTGCGTGACGGTAAAGAGAAAGATGTAACGGTTACAGTAGCTGAAAATCTGGAAGAAAGTACTAGCCCCAATGAGGTCAAACAAACTCAAGGTAAACTCGGTGTTTCAGTTCGTGCTTTAAATGAGGAAGAATTAAAAGAGTTGGATCTGACAAACGGTCTGCTTGTTACGGAGGTTCGTGCGGCAGCTGCTCGAGCCGGCTTAATGCCTCGCGATATTATTTTGAGTGCCAACGGTAAGAGCGTGAAAACAGTTGGAGATTTGCGTCGTGCAGTATCGGGCGCAGATAAGGTTGCCCTGTTAGTCCAACGGCAAAATTCCCGCATCTTTATTGCAGTTGACCTCAAATAAGGAGCAAAACAACAAAACAGCCAGTCTTCTTAATTGAAGCTGGCTGTTTTTTTTATTATGCAGCTTTTGATTCAAGCTCCTTTATTTTTTGCTTTAACTTTTCTCGCGGCGTATAAATGCGTTCAGCAAGAAGTTCGCAAACAAGATCAAAATTTAAATCAGGGTTACGCAAAAATCGCATCCCGATCCCTTCAATAGTTGCCATACCCAATTCAACACGAATCCAATCAGACGGATCATTGCTTTGCGGATAGCAAATTTCTTTCAGATGAGTACGAGCCTTAACATCGGCTTTCTGAAGAACTTTTTCCAATTCGGGATCGCGAGAGGCCTCCGTAAGAAGCTCAAGTGACAAAACGATTCTTTCTCGTCTGAAACAATCGCCAAATACTCGTCTGACTTGCTGAAGAGTCTCCTCGTAGCTACCCTGATTTTCCTGAAGAGCACACGAATTTTTGTAAAAATCTTCCATTCCTCGGGAAATAACTTCCTCAATAATGGCCGTTTTACTCGGAAAATAGTTATAAATATGCCCGGCACTCATGCTGAACTCCCGGGCAATATCGGCCATTCCGGTAGCATGAAAGCCCTTGGCAATGAAACACTTATGCGCCGCCTTGATAATTTCCTCACGGCGCTGCTGAGCGAGATTTTTTGACATGTTTTATGCCTCGCTTTTCACTTCTGCCGTTTGAGCAGTTTTATCCTCAGACGTGTTCTCTAAATCAACAGCACCGCCCCCCAAGACTTTATACAAGGTCACCAAACTCATAGCACGGGCTTGCTGAGCTACCGCTAACTGAGTTTGAGCACTGACGTACTGCCGTTGGGAATCCAAAACCGTTAAGAAACTCTCTGAGCCGTGACGGTAGCGTGCCTGAGCCAATTCATAGGCCTTTTTGGTTGCATCAGCATAGTCCTGCGTGGCTTTGAGCTCCCGTTCAATGGTGCCCTCAGTTGCCAGAGCATCTGCCACTTCGCGGAAAGCAGTTTGAATCGCCTTTTCATAGTCGGCAACCGCAATGTCTCTTTCCGTTTCAGACACACGCAGCGTTGCCCAGTTAGCTCCGCCCGTGAAAATCGGCAAAGAGATCGAAGGCGAGAAGCTCCACAGGCGCGTTCCGCCTGAGAAAAGGTCGTCTAACTCCGTGGCACCGGTACCGCCTGAGGCAACAAGAGTAATTCTCGGGAAGAAATTGGCTCTGGCAGCTCCGATATCTGCATTGGCAGCCATCAGCGTGTACTCAGCCTGAGCGATATCAGGACGATTTAAAAGCACTTCTGAGGGCACGCCCTGAGGCAGCATGCCTGCCAAAGTTACGACCTCAACCTTTGTCGGCAGAAGCGACTCAGGCACTTCGGTACCCACCAACAATGCCAAAGCATTTAAGTCCTGAGCGACAGCCCGTTGAGTGGAAGCGTAAGAAGCTTGGGCACTGGCGTACATTTGCTTGGCTTGGTTTAACTCAAGCAAATTAATAGCACCGGCTTTATAGCTGGCTTCTGAGAGCTTGTAGGATTGCTCCTGACTGTCAAGCGTTTCTTTTGCAAAAGCCAGTAACGAGCGATCAGCGCCCAACTGCAGCCACAAATTCGCGGTTTCGGCAATCAGTGTGACCCGAGAGCTCTTTCTTGCTTCTTCAGTTGCAAAATACTGATTAAGCGCTTCATCGCTTAAGCTGCGGATACGCCCGAAGAGGTCAAGCTCATAAGAGGCCATCGCTAAATTAGCCGAGTAAACGTGGCTGACCGCATCCTGACCGGTTGCGCTAAGCGTTCGGGGAGTTCCGGAGTGTTCACCCGAACCTGCAGCAGAAATGCTCGGCAGGAATTCAGAGCGCTGAATATTGTAGGCATAGCGCATACGCTGAACATTGAGCATTGCTACGCGATAATCACGGTTATTTTCCAATGTGAGTTCAATTACTTTGCGTAAGCGCTCGTCAGTAAAGAACTCCCGCCAATCAGGCAAAGCTTGCTGATTCAACTTCGCTTCAGCATAAGCTTCACCCGTTGGCCAAACGTTCAGAATCGGCGCCTGAGGTCTTTCATAGCTAGGAGCCATCGACATGCAACCAGTCAATGCCAAAGCTGCCACCAACGGTAAAAACTTAAAGGTCTTTTGCATGCTTATTCTCCCTTTTTATCTGCTTTAGATGAGTTGTTGCCTTCAGAGGCAGTTGCTTGAGGGGACGATTGAGCAGAATCATTTTCCTTATTCTCTTCACGTTCATAGAACGTGAGTTCGCCTTCTTTGAGAGCCTTTGCTTCAAAAGCTGTTTCAGCAGCAGCGGCCTGTAAATCGACATTACGCTCATTGGCACTGCCCGAAATGCGCATAATCATGACGTAGAAAAGCGGAACAAAGAGCACACACAAAAGCGTACCTGTAATCATACCGCCCAACACGCCCCAACCGATAGCATTCTGAGCACCGGAACCGGCACCGTGGGCCAAAGCCAAAGGCAACACACCCAAGCCGAAGGCCAAAGAAGTCATCACAATCGGACGTAAACGTAAGCGGACTGCATCAATTGCCGCGTGAACGATATCCTCTCCACTATCGTGCAAGTCTTTAGCAAATTCCACAATCAAAATGGCGTTTTTACTCACCAAACCGATTGTTGTAATCAAACCCACTTGGAAGTAAATATCGTTATTCAAACCTCTTAACCCTGTTAGGGCCAAGGCACCGATCACACCCATCGGAATGACCAAAATCACAGCAATAGGAATAGACCAGCTTTCATAGAGGGCTGCCAGACAGAGGAACACCACCAAAATGGAAAGTGCGTACAAGGGGGCTGCCTGACCGCCTGCTTCCCGTTCCTGATAAGACACACCTGTATAGGCAACACTGTAGCCTGTCGGCAATTTTTGGGCGATTTCTGCCACAGCGGCCAACGCATCACCCGAACTGAAGCCAGTGCGGGGGTTGCCTTGAATGTTCACGGCAGACAAACCGTTAAAACGCTCCAGACGCGGTGAGCCGTACTTCCAGGAAGTGGTTGAGAATGCAGAGAACGGCACCATTTCACCGGCACTGTTTTTCACGTACCACTTACCTAAATCCTCAGGCTTTTGTCTGAATTGGCTGTCGCCCTGAACATAGACTTTCTTCACATGACCCCGATCAAGGAAGTCATTGACGTAGGTACTACCCCAAGCTGTCGCCAAAGTTGAGTTAATGGAATTAATCGAAACACCTAAAGCGCGAGCCTTTTCAGTATCGATTTCCAGATGCAGCTGCGGCGTATCTTCCATACCGTTGGGACGAACAGCCGTTAAATGCGGATGAGCATTACCCAGACCCAGGAACTGGTTGCGAACGGCCATCAACTCGTCATGCGTCTGACCGGCACTTGCCTGCAGATAAATATCAAAGCCATCGGCAATACCCAATTCAGGCACAGCGGGCGGCGGGAACGCATAGGCATTGGCGTCTTTGTACTGAGAAAATTCAGCCATAGCGCGGGCCGTGATGGAATTGACATCCTGACCGTCTCCCTCACGTTCAGCCCAGTCCTTTAATCGTACGTACATCAAGCCCGTATTCTGACCGGTACCACCAAAGGAAAAGCCCGAGACCGTAAACACAGATTCCACATTTTCGGTTTCTTTCGTTTGGAAGTACTGACTCATGCGATTCAATACTTCTTGTGTTCTTTGCTGGGAGGTGCCGGCAGGGGTAATTACCTGTGCGAGCAATACACCTTGGTCTTCACCAGGCATAAAGCTTGAGGGTAGCTTCCAGAAGCCAAAAACCACGCCACCTAAGATGATGGCATAAACCAAAATCGTGCGAAGCGTATGAGGAATTGCTTGTCCAACTATTGTGCGGATCCACAAGGAGAACTTTTCAAAACCACGGTTAAAGCGGCCGAAAAATCCCTGTTTATTGTCATGGTGTTCAGAGTCAATAGGCTTTAAAAGCGAAGCACAAAGCACCGGCGTTAAAATCAAAGCCACCAACACAGACAGCACCATAGCCGACACAATCGTGACGGAGAACTGACGGTAAATGATGCCGGTAGAGCCGCTAAAGAAGGCCATCGGGACGAACACGGCAGCCAACACCATGGCAATACCCACCAAAGCGCCCTGAATCTGTCCCATGGACTTTTCTGTGGCCTCTCGTGGTGAGAGCCCTTCTGTTCTCATCACACGCTCAACGTTTTCCACCACCACAATGGCGTCATCGACCAACAGCCCGATGGCCAACACCATGGCAAACATGGTTAGCACGTTAATGGAGTAGCCCATGGCCTGCAACACACCGAAAGTACCCAAAAGCACTACAGGCACAGCAATCGTCGGAATGAGCGTCGCACGCCAGTTCTGCAGGAATAAGAACATCACGCAGACCACAAGCACAATAGCTTCAAACAGCGTGCGAACCACTTCCTGAATAGAAATTCGAACGAAAGGCGTCGTATCAAACGGCACCACCCATTCCATTCCGTCCGGGAAGTTGACTTGCATTTCATTGAGACGGGCCTTCACGCGATCGCTCGTAGCTATAGCATTGGCACCGGAAGCCAAATTGATGGCCATACCGGTAGATTCTCTGCCGTTATAAAGAGCAATGACGTTATAGCTTTCTTCCCCCATTTCTACGCGGGCCACATCTTTCATCAAAACGCGAGAGCCGTCCATGGAGGTTTTCACCATGATGTTTTCGAAGTCAGCCACCGTTTCCAGAAGTGACATCGAATTAATCGTGGCATTTAACTCATAGCGGGTGTTGGAAGGTAAGTTACCGATAGCACCGGATGAAACCTGAACGTTTTGCTCTTCAATCGCAGCGACAATTTCATCGGTTGAAAGCGAATACTTATGCAGTTTTTCCGGATCCAACCAGATACGCATGGAGTACGAGCTACCGAACACTTCGACTTCACCGACACCGGTAATACGAGAAAGCGGTTCCTGAACATTGTTGACCAAGTAGTCAGAGAGGTCAGCACTGCTCATCTTGCCGTTTTTATCGACAAAGCCCACCACCATCAGGAAGTTGGCCGCAGACTTATCCACGTTCACACCCAGCTGCTGCACCACTTGCGGGAGACTGTTTTCAACCGTTTTCAAACGGTTTTGCACCTGAACCTGAGCAATATCCGGGTCCGTTCCTGCTTCAAAGGTAATATCAATTGAAACGCGACCCGATGAGTCCGAATTGGATGCCATATATAAGTAGCCGTCCAAACCAGTCATAGCCTGTTCGATCTGCTGAGTGATCGTATTTTCAATTGTTTCAGCCGAAGCACCAGGGTAAGTGGCGGTAATCGTCACTTGAGGAGGTGCAATTTGCGGGTACTGCGACACCGGTAGTCTTGTAATTGACAAGATACCGGCCAACATGATCACAATTGCGATCACCCAAGCAAAAATCGGCCGTCCTAGAAAAAATCGAGACATAAACTATTTCCTTTGCCTTGTCTAATTACTTTGCCGCTGCTTGTGCGGCAGGTGTTGAAGCTGCAGCAGGTTGAGCAAGCGTCACCTTAGCGCCGATGCGCACCTTGCCGATACCGTCAATCACCACTTTTTCGCCGGCTTTCAGCCCGGACTCAATCAACCAATTGGTTCCGATCACACGATTGGCGACGACGTTGCGTTGTTCAATCGTGTTATCAGGTTTAACCACATAAACGTATGCCTGACCTTTCGGATCGCGCATCACACAACGCTGAGAAATCACAACTGAATCCGGTCTGGCGCCTTCTTCCAAACGGGCACGCACGAACATTCCCGGGAGCAAATCACCGTTGGGGTTTGGGAAAATAGCACGCAAATTAATCATGCCTGTCCCTTCATCGACTTCTTCTCCCGTGAAGGTCAATTTGCCCTTTTGGGGATAAACAGAACCGTCTTCCATCAAAAGCGTCACTTCCACCGCTCCGTCTTTATTCGCTTTAACTTTGCCTGAGGCAATTTCGTGCTTTAAACGAAGCATCTCAGAGCTCGTCTGACGGACGTCAACGTAGATGGGGTCGAGCTGCTGCACCGTTGTCATAAAGGTTTGATAAGCATTAACCAAAGCACCAGGAGTGACTTCAGAGCGACCCACGCGGCCGGAGATCGGGCTTTCAACCTTGGTGTAGTCTAAGTTGGTCTTAGCCGTCTTCATGGCTGCACGAGCGGTTTTCATTTGTGCCTGAGCGGCATCATTGTCTTGCTTACTGACAGCGTTGACCTTCACCAATTGGGCAGAACGTCTGGCATTGGCACGCGCCAATTCGTAATTCGCTACGGCCTCTTCGTAGGCAGCCTCATAGAGTGCGGGATCAATCTGATAGAGCTGCTCACCCTCTTTGACCATCTGCCCTTCTGTGAAGATTCGCTTTTGAATAATGCCGCTGATTTGGGGGCGAACCTCAGCTACTTGGTAAGCGCTTGTGCGCCCGGAAAGCTCTGTTGTCATCACCGGAGTAGACAACTCAACGGTCACGACACCAACCTCCTGGGGACCTCTTTGAGCACTCGGAGCGCTGTCTTTGCAGCCTGCCAACGACAAGGCCGCTACCACTGACAAGGCTACTACCGCATACTTAGGTGCATACTTTGAAAACATCTTTTCTTATTCTCCAAACATCGGTGCCGATGATGACCGACACAAAAAACCAAAAATGACTGAACGTTCATTCAGTCAAAAAGTGAAAGCTTGTTCATTGTCTCAAAATTCCCTAGAAAATAGGGTTTTTTAAAAATTCTTTAAGGTAAAAATTATTTCAAGATGTAACTTATATTAGGGTTTATACCTAATGATCTTTTTTTGTTAATGGAGAAAAATTCCCCAGATTTTTTTACTCTTGCTTTCTTCATCATGTCACTTGAGATCTTCCACCTACAATACTTTCTGGCTGGGCTTGTGAGTTTGCTTGTCATCACCAATCCTCCTTCGAAGATCCCGCTATTTATCAGTCTGACCCAAGGCATGGATCCGGAACAACGTAAAGCTCAGGCTCGTTGGGCTGCAATTTATGCGGCCATTATCATGTTTGTCAGTTTATTGGCAGGCAACTTATTGCTTGCCTTTTTTGGAATTTCCTACGGAGCTTTGCGTATTGCCGGTGGCTTTATGGTAGCGGTTATAGGCTATCAAATGCTTTTTAGCCAACAGACACCCTCACCCAATAAAGCCCCTCTGGTCAGACGAGACCGCGAAGACTACGCCTTCTTTCCCATTGCTATGCCCATGATCGCCGGTCCGGGAACGATGGCAGTAATTATTGGTTTTTCAACCGAAATCGCTGAATATCCCCATTGGCAAGATCAAGTGGCGACTTTCTTTATGATGACTTTAGCTATTATTTTCTGTAGCTTAGTGTGCTGGGCCGTCATGCGATCAGCAGATTTCTGCGGTCGAAAGCTTGGACCTTCAGGCACAATTGTGATCAGTAAATTAATGGGTTTTTTACTGGTTTGTATTGGTGTACAGTTTATTGGTTCTGGTATCAGAGCTTTTGCCACCGGTATGTAACATCAAAACTTAATGTAAAAAGCCTCCCTTCATTGCTTGAACGGGAGGCTTTTTAATAGTTTCGTTGTCAGTTGATATTAATATGTACTATTCAACTGTGACACTCTTAGCCAGATTTCTTGGTTTATCAACATCGTTTCCTCGGATAAACGCTGTATGATAGGCCAAAAGTTGCAGAGGAATCACGTGAAGAATCGGTGACAGAGGGCCATAGTTTTCCGGCATACGAATCACATGAATGTGTTCACTTGATTCCAACCCAGTGTCAGAGTCGGCAAACACATAAAGTTCACCCTTTCGTGCCTCCACTTCTTTCATATTGCTCTTGAGTTTTTCCAGAAGCTCGTCGTTAGGTGCAACCGTTACCACAGGAATAGATTCATCAACTAAAGCAAGCGGTCCATGTTTAAGCTCTCCTGCCGGATATGCTTCTGCATGGATATAAGAGATTTCTTTTAGTTTGAGGGCACCTTCCAATGCGATCGGATAGTGAATTCCGCGACCTAAGAACAACGCATGCTGTTTGCTTGCAAAACGCTCAGCCCATGCTATAACCTGAGGCTCAAGAGCCAAAACTGCGCTGACTGCTTTGGGAACGTGGCGCAATAGCCGCATATACTCCGCCTCATCTTTAGGCTCTAAACGACCCTTCACCTTTGCCAAACTGAGCGTAAGCAGGAAAAGCGCCGTCAGCTGCGTTGTAAAGGCCTTCGTAGATGCCACCCCAATCTCAACACCGGCTCGGGTGATAAAACGCAACTGACTCTCACGCACCATTGCACTGGTTGCAACATTGCAAATCGTCAGTGTTTTCGTCATACCCAGCTCACGAGCATGCTTGAGTGCAGCTAAGGTATCAGCCGTCTCTCCTGACTGGGAGATAGTCACAACCAATGTCTTTGGATTGGGAACACTTTTACGATATCGGTATTCGCTAGCAATCTCAACATCACACGGTATTCCAGCAATAGCCTCTAACCAATACTTAGAAGTCAGCGCTGCATAGTAACTTGTCCCGCAGGCAATCATGAGCACGCGCTCAACATTTTCAAACACTTCCTGTGCTTGTTCACCGAAAAGTGAAGCCTTAACCTCTCCCACCGCTTCTAGTGTGTCGGCAATCGCTCGAGGTTGCTCGAAAATTTCCTTTTGCATGTAATGACGATAAGGCCCAAGTTCCACAGCATTACTGAAGGCCTCTACCTGACGAACCTCACACTCAACCGGCAAAAATCTTTGACCTTGATGAGAATAAATGGCATAAGAGTCTTGCCTCAAATCAGCAACATCTCCATCTTCTAAGTAAATGAAGCGATTGGTCTCTCCTGCCAAAGCCATCGTATCAGAGGCAGCAAACATTTCCCCATCACCAATACCTAAAACCAAAGGTGAGCCTTGGCGAGCTACCACTATACGATGAGGATCTTCTTTGCAGAAAACAGCAATTGCATAAGCACCTCGTACTCGATTGAGAGCCTCCTCAACCGCTTTAAGCAAATCGCCTTGGTAGCAATCACGCACTAAGTAAGCCAACACTTCAGAGTCAGTTTGACTGGCAAATTGAACAGCCTTTGCCTTTAATTCATCACGGATTTCTTCATAATTTTCGATGATGCCATTATGAATCAAAGCGATTTGATCACCAGCAAAGTGTGGGTGAGCGTTACAAACGACAGGCTCTCCGTGCGTAGCCCAGCGAGTGTGGGCAATCCCCATAAAACCCTTCAAACCTTCTTTTTCAATCTGATCAGACAACTCCGAAACCCGGGAAACGCTTCTGACACGCTTTAAACCCTGATCCCAAACAGCAACACCGCAACTATCATAGCCACGATATTCCAAACGCTTTAAGCCCTGAACTAAGAGCGGAACAATATTTCGATGTTTAGATGTAGCTGCAACAATACCGCACATAGTTTCTTTCCTCTATTACTTTTTTGTTGGACGTTTCCAACCTTTAATCGTCACCTGGCGTGCTCTGGCTAAAGTTAATTCACCGTCAGGAGCATTTTTTGTAAGCGTCGTGCCTGCACCAAGAGTGGCCCCCTGACCTACAGTGACCGGAGCAACAAGCTGCGTATCCGAGCCGATAAAAGCATCATCCATAATGGTTGTTCTGAACTTATTCACACCGTCGTAATTACAAGTTATCGTCCCTGCGCCGATGTTAACCCGAGCCCCCATGTCCGTATCTCCAATGTAGGAGAGGTGATTAACTTTACTGGCTAAGCCGATGACAGACTTTTTAATTTCAACAAAATTACCGATATGAGTTCGATCCGCTAAAGTTGTGCCGGGACGTAAACGACTGTATGGGCCTAAGCGAGCATTGTCACCTACACGAGCCCCTTCGAAATGACAAAACGGCAAAACTTCAGTTTCGTTACCAATATAAACATCTTTTAGAACACAATAGGCCCCTACTCGAACGCCATCTCCTAAAGTTACTTTTCCGCTGAAAACGCATCCCACATCAATCGTAACATCCTTACCACAAATGAGTTCACCTCGAATATCAATTCTTGCCGGATCAATAACAGTCACCCCATCATTCATCAGCTGCAAAGCTTTCTCTGTCTGGTAAGCCCGTTCCAGTGCGGCCAACTGAACTTTATTGTTTACACCTTGAACTTCAGTTTCACTTTCGGCAAGTGCGGAATTTACAACAATTCCTTCCGATACGGCCCTGGCAATCACATCAGTCAAATAGTATTCTCCCTGGGCATTCTGATTACCTAAATCGTTTAACCAAGAGTCTAAATAACGAGTCGGTAAAACCATAATGCCAGTATTGACTTCCCTGATCTCGCGCTGTGCTTGCGTTGCATCCTTTTCTTCTACAATAGCGCAGACCTTTCCGTTCTCGCGCACAATGCGGCCGTAGCCTTTAGGATCATCCAGGCAAACGGTCAAAAGACCTACATCATTGCCGGCCGCCTGAATTAAATTCTTGAGGGTTTGCGGGCGAATCAGCGGCACATCGCCTAAAAGCACCAAGGTGGGTTGATTCTGATCGCAGTAAGGCAGGGCCTGAAGTAAGGCATGGCCTGTTCCCAATTGCTCAGCCTGCAGAGCAAAGGTAATTGTCTTATCTTCTTCAAAATAGGACTTCACCGCTTCGGCACCATGACCGATCACAACGATTAATCGATGATCGGATCCTAAAAGTCGGGCTTTTTCAATAACGTGCTCAAGCATGGGTTTATCGGCAATCGGTTGGAGAACCTTAGGTAAGCGCGAGCGCATCCGCTTACCCATGCCGGCGGCAAGGATAACAATATTCATAAGACGACTTAACTGTGGATATACGTCAGTTGATCGTATTCTACCCGATTCATTCAGCTGACTTAGAGACAGAAATGGCCTGAAACAAAAAGGGCCGCACTTTTAACGCGACCCTTGTTTTGCGGCGAATTCAATTTATTGGGGTGAGTCCTGATGGATACCGGCTAAAAGCCAGCCGGAATTGCCATTGACAGGTTTAACCAAAATCCAGGTTTCATCAACCCGTTCGGCTTCTCCGCTGACATTGAGCGTACCGTCGAAATGAACGCCCGCCAAATACTCATCGCCTTCGCGAACAATACCTCTGAAATCGGATTTCAAAGTGACAATTTCCGTTTCGTAGTTTTGAGCGCCGCGCTCACGTAGCTGATGTGTAACGGTTCGGAAAACTTCATCATTGGTGAAATCTGAAATGGAAGTGACATTACCCGTATCCCAAGCCTTTTGCATCAATACAAAATTCTCCTCTGCAACCTTCAAGAAGCCTTCCACATCGAAATCAGCCGGTAAATCAACTTTTTTTGCCGAGCTCGGATTGTTTAACTCATCTAAAACACTGCCTGCCATCGGAGATGCAGAGCTAAAAGCGGTTTGAGCGGCTTGAGTTTCTTGAGGGCGGGAATAATCATAACTTGTCCTCATGGTTTCTTGTTGATCGTTAGAATTTTGGCTCCCCGGCATCCCGACAGGTCGACGTTTCACGAGGAACAATCCCAAAAGCAAACGCACGATATAGAAAGCTGCCAATGCCATTAGAGCTACCATCAAGAACTGGGCAAATCCCTCACCCAAACCCAGGGCATGGGCTAAGGCTGTAATACCCAAAGCCGCAGCCAAGCCCATCAGCATACCGCGCATAGGACTAGGAGCCGCTTGAGGGGTACGGGGCTGCTGACTAGGAGCAGCTTGTTGCTGACGTTGCTGCTGAGAAGAAGGATTAGCCTTTTGTTGATGCAAGCCTGTGGCTGGTGCCGGTGTAGCTTTATGCTGCAAAGTCGGAGCAGAACGACCGAAACTCATACCACCACCGAAACGTCTCGCAGCATCAGCCGATACCGACAAGGACATCATTGTCAAACCAATTGCTAAAATCGCAATCCATTTTTTCATAGGATAAACTCCAAAGTTCCCGAGTTGATAACCTCTTCAGACTAAGAGGATAAATATATTGCCGTTAATTATTTCAAAGGTTTTTGACCAACGTGTAAAGCACAGACTCCAAAAGTTAGATTATGCCAATGAACATCAGTCAGCCCCGAGTTACGCATCATCTCAGCCAATACCGGCTGACTCGGATGCATACGAATAGACTCTGGCAAATAACGATAACTTTCACTATCGCCAGAAATTTTTCCACCAAGCCAGGGCATTAAATGAAATGAATAAAAATCATAAAACGGCGCTAAGAGCCTATTGATTTTTGAAAACTCCAAAACCATCACTTTACCGCCCGGGCGGCAAACTCGGCACATTTCACTGAGCGCTCTATCCTTGTGAGTCATATTTCGCAGTCCAAAACTCACCATCACTACGTGAAATGTATCGTCCGCAAAGGGGAGATTTTCACAGTCACACTGCACAACAGGCATGTTAAAGCCTGCCTCTCGCATACGTCGAGCACCAATAGAGAGCATCGAGCGATTGATATCTGTCGGCCAGACCTCACCATCACGCCCAACTTTTTTAGCAAATTGAAGTGACAAGTCTGCTGTTCCAGCAGCCAAATCTAACACTTTCATTCCGCGGGCAACATCAGCTTTATATATGGCATATTTTTTCCAGAGGCGATGCATGCCAAATGAAAGCACGTCATTCATCAAATCATATTTGGGCGCAACAGAGTCAAACACTTCCCTGACCTGTCTGGCCTTATCTTCCTCAGCGACGCGCTTGAAACCAAAATCGGTTTCATGTTTACGGTTATCCTGCTGCATATCAATGGTGGCAAGTTTTTCTATTTTGCGGTTTAAAAGATTCATTTCGCGGATCATCGGGATCACGGCTAGCTCCAAGCTCCTGCAAATGCTTCAGATATTCTTGCCAAAGATTATCTTTGCCTGTAGCTAATTGGTATAAATAATTCCAATCGTACAAACCGGAATCATGACCATCCGAAAAAATTATTTTCAATGCATAAAGACCTACAGGTTCAATCCCTACAATAGAAACATCCCGCTTCCCCACTGGTAATTGAGCTTGATCAGGTGTATGACCCCGAACTTCAGCTGATGGACTCATTACCCGTAAAAACTCTGCTGACAACAAAAAACTTTTTGCGTTTTCGTAGATGAGTTCCAACTGTTTAGACTGACGATGATATGCGATATCTATAGGGACCAGCATGGTCTTTGTGCCGAATTGATTGGGTGGTACCTCCGACAGGAATCGAACCTGTGACGCGACCTTCGGAGGGTCGCATGATATCCACTTCACCACGGAGGCAAGGACTGATGATTATAAAGAACTTTTTTTAAAACTATTATGTTTTAGGTTAAGAAGTATTTCAAAACCAATAGTTAGCTATGTAATAAAGTCAGATATTATCTGGGACTTAAACATCCATCGGATCAACATCCATAGTCCAATGCACAGAACCTGGCATGGAGCAAAGCTTTTGATACCACTGACGTAAAAATCGTCCCATAATTTGACGAGAAGCTGCCTCGACAAGTAGCTGAGCACGTTCCTTGTCTGCTACTTTCATAAGTGCCATCGGAATGGGATCGTAAATCACCACCGAATGATTATCTTCTGAATCAAGTAGTTGCAAACCCATTTTCATTGCTGAAGTCAAAAATTCAAGTGCCCTATTGATATTTGTATCGTCAGCCATTAGTAGTGCCTGACAAACAAAGGGGACACTATTTTCCGCTTGTCTGACCTGTAACAGATAATCAGCAAAACGATTGTAATTTTGTTCTGCCAACGCAGTAAAGATCTCCCTATCACCAAATCGGCTTTGAACAATTATCCTTGCTGGCAATCCAAACCTTCCAGCGCGACCCGCAACCTGCATTAAATTAGCGAATGCTCTCTCCTCACTACGCGGATTAGCACTGACGAGTTGTGTGTCTATGTTGAGGACAACAACGAGCGAAACATTTTGGAAGTCATGCCCTTTTGCTACCATCTGTGTGCCAACTAATATATCAACTTCACCACTATGAACCGCTTCAAAAGCTTCTTTAGCTGCATTTTTTCGCTGTGTTGTATCACGATCGATTCGTAAGATCCTTGCCTGAGGCCATAATTGCCCCAGTGTTTCTTCTATGCGCTGAGTACCGGCCCCCAACGGAATTAAATCTACATTACCGCAGTCTGGACATCGCGAATAAACAGGCGTAGACCAACCACAATGATGGCAAATAAGTTTCCCGTGAAACTTATGGTACACAGCATAAGTTGAACAATGAGGGCATTTTGAGAGCCAACCACAACTCGAACAGGTTAAAACAGGAGCATATCCTCGTCGATTGAGAAAGATAATCACCTGCTCTTTTTTCTCTAAGGTTTCACTGATGGCATCAATAACTTCCGGAGTCAGTCCTTTTATTAACTTTTTATCTTTTGGGTTAACCACTGTCAGACTAGGGAGGACCGCTCCTGGCACCGCTCTTTTAGTTAAAGTGAGTAAGCTATAGTATCCTCTTTTCACCTGGCTCCAAGTTTCCAACGAAGGCGTAGCTGATCCCAGAACAACGGGAATTTGTTGAAGCTGAGCCAACTTTACAGCCAGATCTCTAGCTGAATACCGAATACCATCTCCCGCCTTGTATGATAGGTCATGCTCCTCATCAACCACAATCATCGCAAGGTTCGGTAAGTCAGCAAATATCGCCATTCGTGTGCCGATTAAAATCTGGATACGCTTTTCATGTCCGGCCAACCAGGCTCTAGCACGCTCTCCGTTTGCCAACCCAGAATGCAATGATGCAACAGTCCTATCCGGAAAGTGGCTTCTAATCCTTTCTTCAAGCTGAGGAGTCAAATTGATCTCTGGTACTAGGAAAAGCACTTGTGCCTGAGGCTGACGAATAAAAAGATTATCCATCATTTTTAGATACACCTCAGTTTTGCCGCTACCTGTTACACCGTGAAGAACAAAAGGAGAAAAGCCTTTCGCTTTGTCGAGCCCCTCAACAGCTCTTCGTTGCTCATCATTGAGCTTAAGCCAGACATTCTTTTGTTCTGTTTCTTTTACTTTATAGGGTTTTCTCAACCGATCTAAAGATTGCTGGTATCTCGGACCTGGTTTGCTTCGGAAAAAAGTGGGCAAAGAAGCAATCGCTACCTCACCCCAACCGTGTTGATAATAATCCGAAGCAAATTTAGTGAGCTTTAACCATATATCACTCAAAGGAGCAGTTTCGCTGAAAAGATGAATCAAAGACTTTTGTTTATTTTCTGCAATATCAGTCTGATTATGCAAGGCAACAACAATGCCTACCTCTTGGCGTCGACCTAGAGGCACAAGGCAACGATCTCCAATCCGGGCAACCATACCTTCGGGTACTCGGTAGGTTAAAGCCGGAAGCGAAGGAACGTCCAACACTACACTGACAAAAGGAGTTGTTACTGACATTCAAAGTCTCTGAAAAATTCGATGCTCATTGTATAGGAGCTAATGCCCTGATTGAAAAAACGATTACATTTTCAATTAAATCTCTTGATTTGATCCTGTGCAAAAGTTAAGCCCCTGAAATTCTATTATTTTCAAATAATTAGAAATTTTTTGTGCATTAATGTGGATAACTTTGTGGATAATTCATCAGTTGTCTACTTTTTAAGCAAAACCCTCTGATTACAGGATAAAGCACTGAAATCAGAGGGTTTTATTATTTCCCTTTTAAAATCAATAGGTTAAAATTGTCACATTTCTGTAACCATATAATTTTCAAAGGTTTTTCTTTATCCACTATTATTGTGGATAACTTTGGGGACAATTTAATTACCGATGAAACGCAGCACTGTATCGATGTACTTCATCGACTAAAATACTGACTGATTCTGGCGGAGTGAATTGATTAATCCCATGGCCAAGATTAAATACGTGGCCGCCATTGCCAACGAGCCCAAAATCCTCAATCACCCTACGGGCTTCTTGACGAATTAAATTCTCAGAGCCAAAAAGAACCATCGGATCAAGATTACCCTGCAGCGCAACACGATCTTGAGTTTGCTTTCGTGCTTTTGCCAAACTGCTAGTCCAATCCAAACCGACAGCATCGGTTCCACAAGAAGCTATTAACTCAAGCCATTGACCGCCACCCTTTGTGAAGACAATCACAGGGATACGTTCACCGTCATAATTTTTGATTAACCCATCAATAATCTTTTGCATGTACGCCAATGAAAACTCTCGGAAAGCCGGTTCAGACAAAGTCCCGCCCCAGGTATCAAAAATCTGCACAGCCTGAGCTCCTGCCTGAATTTGGGCATTTAAATACTCTGTGACGCTTTGGGCATTAACGGACAGGATGCGGTGCAACAAGTCCGGCCGTGTATACATCATCGTTTTAATCGTTCGATAGTCTTTGCTTGAACCGCCTTCAACCATGTAACAGGCAAGAGTAAACGGACTGCCTGAAAAACCGATCAAAGGTACAGAGTTATTTAAAGCCCGACGGATTTCGCTGACAGCATCTGTGACATAACGAAGCTTTCTCTCAATGTCAGGCACTCTCAGAGAGGCCACATCGTCCTCTGTGCGGACAGGTTTGGCAAATTTAGGACCTTCTCCGGCCTTAAACGACAAGTCCAGTCCCATTGCATCGGGAACGGTTAAAATGTCAGAAAACAAAATCGCTGCATCCAGATTGAAGCGTTCCACCGGCTGCAGTGTTACCTCGCAGGCCAAGGCAGGTGATTGAGCCAATTTGAGAAAACTGCCCGCTTTGGAGCGCGTCTCGTTATATTCAGCCAAATACCGTCCGGCCTGCCTCATTAACCATACGGGCGTAAAATCGCATTTTTCTCGCAAAAGTGCCTTTAAAAAAGTATCATTATTCGGTCTCATGGTCATTGGATTCCAATATGGCTCCACCTTCGTGGTTAATCAGTCAAACGCAAGGCGTCTTAATCGATATTCATGCACAGCCCGGCGCAAAAAGATCGGCTGTTGTCGGTGAGTACGGAAGCCGCTTAAAAATCGCCGTTTCCACGCCCCCGGTTGACGGTAAAGCCAACGCAGCGCTTATCATTTTTTTAGCAAAAACACTGTCAGTGTCAAAATCCTCTGTCTCCCTTGTCTCAGGTGAGACCTCAAGACAAAAGCGATTTTTGATAAAGGGAATTTCTGAAGCAGAGTGTCTAAAGAAAATCCTGGCCACACTATAGTGACTAGGGCTTAACTCTGGGTTAAATGCAGCGATTCGAGAAATACTCTTTTAGCGCACAACCAACACCGGGCGGTCAATCTGAGCAAGAGTCTTTTGAGTTTCACTGCCGATAAAGAGGCTGCCGATGCTGCCCATGCCGCGGCTTGCCATCACTACATAATCGACGTCCTCATCTTTAGCAAGCTCAATGATGCATTGCCAGGGAGCTTCACCGTGAACAGCCATAACACGGCAAGGCAGACCTGCCGCTTTAGCCGCATCATAGATATCGCTTAAGCGCTTTTGAATATCAGCGCTTTCTCCGGCCAATCCGTCCTTAGGCTCTTCTCCCTTTACGGCTGTCATCCCGATTAATTCAGCCTCCAAAGGCAATGCCACACCAATTGCAGCTTCAATGGCCTTTTCGCTCAATTTAGAGCCGTCCGTACAAACAAGAACCTTCATACATCCTCGCATAAAGTCATTCGGTCAATAGGGTTTCGTAATGACACCCCTCACAGTACTCATCCTACCCCTAATGTTTCCATTAGGTTATGACCCAAAACAAAAAAGGACAGATGCCACAAAAACATCTGTCCTTCTTCGTCGTTTTCGCGCTTAGTGATGGCGTTTGAGCTTTTCGATAGCAGCCATCTGAGCTGCCAAGAAAGCCAACTGCGCATCGAGTTTGGCCAAATCGGCCTCGCTCGTAGCCTTGCTGCGTGCTTCGCGAGCAGCAGCGATCGCCTTTTCCGTCTTGGCTCGATCCATCTCTTCGGAACGAATAGCGGTATCAGCCAAAACCGTAACATGCTGCGGCTGCACTTCAATCACGCCACCGGCAACAAACACTTGCTTGATTTCCTTGGAACCCGGCATTGTAATGCGAACGAAACCGGGTTTGATCAACGAAATCAGCGGCGCGTGTTGCGGCAGAATACCCAATTCGCCAGATTCACCCGGCAGGGCGACAAATTCGGCGTCACCGGAGAAAATCTGCTCTTCGGCGCTAACGACGTCAACTTTAATCGTAGACATAAGTTGCTCCGTGGTCGTGATTCGGTAATCAGGCAAATTGTCTTGCCTGATTTACCAAACCCGATTAGTGCATCGTCTTAGCCTTTTCAAAGGCTTCGTCGATTGTACCAACCATGTAGAAGGCCTGTTCAGGCAAAGCATCGCATTCGCCGTCAACGATCATACGGAAACCGCGGATCGTTTCCTTAAGCGGAACATACTTGCCGGGAGCGCCCGTAAACACTTCAGCCACATGGAACGGTTGAGACAGGAAGCGTTGAATCTTACGAGCACGCATAACCGTAAGCTTATCTTCCGGAGCCAATTCATCCATACCCAAAATGGCGATGATGTCACGCAATTCCTTGTAACGTTGCAAGGTTTCTTGGACGCGGCGGCAAATCGTGTAGTGTTCTTCACCGATGATCAACGGGTCAACCTGACGGCTCGTGGAGTCAAGCGGGTCCACTGCAGGGTAAATACCCAAAGCAGCGATGTCACGAGACAACACAACCGTTGCGTCCAAGTGACCGAAGGTAGTAGCCGGAGACGGGTCAGTCAAGTCGTCAGCAGGCACGTACACAGCTTGAATGGAGGTAATAGAACCAACCTTCGTAGAAGCAATACGTTCTTGCAACTTACCCATTTCTTCAGCCAACGTCGGCTGGTAACCCACGGCAGACGGCATACGACCGAGCAAAGCGGAAACTTCGGTACCGGCCAAGGTGTAACGATAAATGTTGTCAATGAACAACAGAATATCGCGGCCTTCATCACGGAAAGCTTCAGCCATAGTCAAACCGGTCAAAGCCACACGCAAACGGTTACCCGGCGGTTCGTTCATCTGACCGAACACCATGGCCACCTTATCGAGCACGTGAGACTCTTCCATTTCGTGGTAGAAGTCGTTACCTTCACGGGTACGTTCACCAACACCAGCGAACACGGAATAACCACCATATGCCTTAGCAATATTGTTGATCAATTCCATCATGTTCACGGTCTTACCCACACCGGCACCGCCGAAGAGACCGACCTTACCGCCCTTAGCGAACGGGCAAATCAAGTCAATCACCTTAATACCGGTTTCGAGCAAGTCCACAGAGGGGCTCAATTCGTCAAACTTAGGAGCTTCTTGGTGAATAGCACGACGTTCTTCTTCACCGATCGGGCCACAGTTATCAATCGGGCGACCCAAAACGTCCATAATGCGACCCAAGGTCTTCGGGCCGACAGGCACCGAAATACCGGCGCCAGTACTGCGAACCTTCATGCCGCGTTGCAAGCCTTCAGAGGCGCCCATGGCAATGGTACGAACCACGCCGTCACCCAACTGTTGCTGCACTTCGAAAGTCAAACCTTCTTCGGCAAGAGTGTTCTTTTCATCCTTTTCTAAGATAAGGGCATCGTATACTTTGGGCATTTGATCGCGCGGGAACTCAATGTCCACCACGGCGCCAATGACCTGAACGATCTGTCCGATACTCATGGGATATCCTCTTTAAGACACGGCGGCAGCACCACCAACGATTTCAGTAATTTCCTTCGTGATGGCCGCTTGACGGGTCTTGTTATAAACCAATTGCAGATCACCGATAAGCTTCTTAGCGTTGTCGCTGGCAGCCTTCATAGCCACCATACGGGCACTTTGTTCAGAAGCCATGTTTTCTGCAACGGCTTGGTAAATTAAAGCTTCGATGTAGCGCTTTAAAAGCACATCGAGAACCGTGGCGTCACTGGGTTCGTAGAGATAATCCCACGAATAATCCCGACGTTTTTCGCCAATTTTCTCAAGTCGATCACTCGACAAGGGCAAAAGCTGTTCAATGACCGGTTCTTGCTTCATTGCGTTAATAAAACGCGAATAAGCAAGGTAAACCTTGTCCAACTTTCCGGCGCTGTACTGTTCAATTTGAGCATTGATCGCCCCAATCAATTTTTCCAATTGCGGACGATCACCCAACTGCACAGCATGCGAGAGCAAATCAATGCCGGCATGCTGCATAAAACCAAGGCCCTTATTACCGATGGCCGTACCCAAAACGGATACACCTTCAGCGTTCCAATCCTTGACCTTGTGAAGCACAGCACGTTGGATGTTTGTGTTCAAAGCACCGGCCAAACCTTTGTCCGTCGTCACCATGATCAGACCAACTTTCGCAGCACTCGTAGGATGCTGACGCAAGAAGGGATGCTTATAGCTCGTCGTAGCCGTGGCCAAATGAGCCACGATATTACGGATAGCTTCTCCGTATGGACGAGCCGCATGCATGCGGTCTTGCGCCTTACGCATCTTGGATGCCGCTACCATTTCCATCGCCTTGGTGATCTTGCGCGTATTTTGTACGCTTCTGATCTTGGCGCGAATTTCCTTGGTACTAGGCATGTGGTCCCCTTAGGTGTTTATCGACTTCCACAATTAGTAGGTGCCGTTTTTCTTAAATTCTTGAACAGCAGCCAAGAGAAGTTCCTTGTCTTCAGCGACCAATTCTTTCTTCTCTTCGATGCGTTGAACCAAATCAGCGTGGTGACCTGCTACAAATTCGCGGCAAGCCTTTTCAAAGCGCAATGCATCCTTAGCGTCAACATCGTCATAAATGCCCTGTTCAACGCAGAAGAGCACCAAAGCTTCTTCCCACACTTGCAGCGGTTGGTATTGAGGTTGCTTCATCAATTCAGTCACAACCTTACCGCGTTCCAACTGCTTACGGGTTGCTTCGTCCAAGTCAGAGGCAAACTGTGCGAAAGCTGCCAATTCACGGTACTGAGCCAAAGCCAAACGGACACCGCCGCCCAACTTCTTAATAACCTTCGTTTGAGCTGCACCACCCACGCGGGACACGGAAATACCCGGGTTAATAGCAGGACGGATACCAGCGTTAAACAAGTCGGTTTCCAAGAAGATCTGGCCGTCAGTAATAGAAATCACGTTCGTCGGCACGAATGCGGTCACGTCACCGGCCTGCGTTTCAATGATCGGCAAAGCCGTCATAGAACCGGTCTTACCCTTCACAGCACCCTTCGTGAAACGTTCAACATAGTCGGCGTTAACACGAGCGGCGCGTTCGAGCAAACGGCTGTGTAAGTAGAACACGTCGCCAGGGTAAGCTTCACGTCCAGGCGGACGGCGCAACAGCAAGGAGATTTGACGATAAGCCCAAGCTTGCTTGGTCAAGTCATCATAAACGATTAAGGAGTCCTGGCCACGGTCACGGAAGTATTCACCCATCGTAGCACCGGCGTACGGAGCAATGTATTGCAAAGCAGCCGATTCAGAGGCAGATGCAGCCACAACGATCGTGTATTCCATTGCACCGTGTTCTTCCAACTTACGAACCACGTTTGCGATCGTAGAAGCTTTTTGACCGATTGCGACGTACACGCAGATAAGGTCTTTGCCCTTTTGATTAATGATCGTGTCCAAAGCTACGGCTGTCTTACCGGTTTGACGGTCGCCAATGATCAACTCACGTTGACCGCGGCCGATCGGCACCATAGCATCAATAGACTTCAAGCCGGTTTGCACCGGTTGAGAAACAGATTGACGATCGATCACGCCCGGGGCCACTTTTTCGACCACGTCATATTCATCCGTGTCGATCGGTCCCTTACCATCGATCGGCTGACCCAAAGCGTTGACCACGCGGCCAATCAACTTCGGACCAACAGGCACAGAAAGAATGCGGCCCGTCGTCTTAACGGTATCGCCTTCACTAATGTGCTCGTAATTACCAAGAATAACTGCACCCACAGAATCACGTTCCAGGTTCAAAGCCAAACCGTACGTGCTGTTGGGGAATTCCAACATTTCACCTTGCATCACGTCAGAAAGACCGTGTACACGGCAAATACCGTCGGTCACAGAGACCACGGTACCTTGGGTGCGAAGATCAGCGGAGACCCCAAGGCCTTCGATACGCTTTTTCAGCAGATCGCTGATTTCACTAGGATTGAGTTGCATGTCTTACAGCTCCGAAATTTATGCGGTGAGTGCCTCTTGCATTTGAGCAAGTCGCGTCTGAATCGATCCGTCCAAAACTCTGTCACCAACACGCACACGCACGCCGCCGATCAAAGCTTCGTTGATCGTGACAATCGGTGTGAGCTTCAGTCCCGGGAAACGCTTCCCGAGATTGGCAACTAAGTCATCGACTTCCGCTTGCGTCATCGGCATAGCGGACTCAATGTAGGCGTCAGCGACGCCTTCGGATTGATTTTTAAGTTCGCGGAATTGACGTGCGATTTCCGGCACGGCTTCCAAGCGACCATTCTCAACGACCACCTTGAGCAAGTTTGCAGCCTCTTCAGGCAACTTCACCTGTCCGAGACCAGCAACAATAAGATCGTAGATTTGCTCCGAGCTCAGTTTCGGATCTCCAATCACAGAAACCAACTCGGGCGTGGTCACCACTTGGGCAATACCATCCAGAACAGCAGCCAAATCGGCAGCTTCTTCGGGTCCCTTCTTTGCGTCTCGCAAAGCCAAAAGCAATGCATGAGCATAGGGACGGGCAATCGTCGAAAGTTCAGCCATGATTAAAGCTTAGCCTTCAATTGTTCAAGCATTTGAGCGTGAACTTTAGTGTCAACTTCGCGACGAAGGATTTGCTCGGCACCGGCAACAGCCAAGCGAGCAACTTCTTCACGCAACTGTTCGCGCAAACGTTCAGCCTCTTGAGCTACTTCAGCCTTAGCCGATTCAATGATACGATCGGCTTCAATTTGGGCTTGGGCTTTTGCTTCTTCAACAATAGCCTGACCGCGCTTTTCACCGTCGTTCATAATTGCTAAAGCTTGAGCACGGGCTTCAGCCTTAATCGCTTGACCTTCCTTTTGGGCTTCCGCTAAGGCCATTTCACCTTTGTCGGCAGCTGCCAAACCTTCGTCAATCTTCTTTTGCCGTTCTTCGATTGCTCGAATAAGCGGCGGCCAAATGTACTTCATCGTGACCCAGGCACCGAAGAAGAACACGGCCATCTGTACAAACAGAGAAGCGTTGATGTTCATTATTTGAACCCCGTTATGTCAGCTCGCAAGCTCTTTCGTAGCGTGAGTGCTTGCTGACGTCGTTAATAAAAGAAACTAAAAAGCTTTTATTAGCCGACGAACGGATTGGCAAAAGCGAACATCATGGCGATACCAACACCGATCAAGAAGGCGGCGTCGATAAGACCAGCTAACAAGAACATCTTGGTTTGCAAGGCATTCATCAATTCAGGTTGACGGGCAGCGGCTTCGAGGTACTTGGAACCCATGATACCGATACCGATACAAGCACCGATAGCACCGAGACCGATGATGAGGCCAGCAGCCAAGGCAACAAAAGCGACGTTGGTCATTGCAAAACTCCTTAATCCTTAAAAATGGAGTAAAAGTTAATAAAAAAGTAAAGAAATCAAAACGCTAGTGTTAGTGACCTTCATGAGCTTGACCGATGTAGACCAAGGTCAACATCATCATAATGAAGGCTTGTAAGATAACAATCAACACGTGGAAGAGCCACCAGCAGATCCCTGCCACAGCGTGTCCGAATACACCAAAGATGCTCAGGCCGTCGAATCCGACCCAAAGACTACCTAAAAGTGCAATCAAGAAGAACAACAATTCCCCAGCGTACATATTACCGAACAACCGCATGCCTAAAGAAACGCACTTGGCCAAATATTCGATAATATTGAGCGCGAAGTTAAACGGCCAAAGCAAGGGATAATTACCGAACGGGGCCACGAACAACTCGCGACCAAATCCGCCAAAACCCTTGATTTTGATACCGTAATAAATCATGAGGAACAGCACGCCCACAGAAATACCCATAGTACCGTTCAAGTCGGCCGTGGGAAGCGGACGCAAATAATGGATGCCGAACCAACCAGCGATCATCGGTAATAAATCAACCGGGATCAAGTCAATGGCATTCATCAAAACCACCCAAACAAATACCGTCAATGCTAACGGAGCAATAAAAGTGCGATCTCCGTGCACGATGGACTTTGCCTGTTCATTCACAAACTCGACGAGCATTTCAACAGCACATTGCCATTTTCCGGGAACGCCCGACGTAGCCTTTTTAGCACCTTTATACATAAGATAAAGGGCGCAGGCCATCATCAGGATGGAAAACACCAACGTGTCCATGTTGATGACTGAGAAGTCAATAATCGATGACTGCCCAGCAGCACCAGCGGTCGACAAGTGATGAAGGTGGTGAGTAATATACTCGGTAGCGGTGAGAGCTTCAGCTGCCATGTTTATTCTCGGGTTAGAAGTCCCAAAAAGGAACAATTTAAGACCACAATAACCGAACCGATCATTGCGGGCCAAACCAAGTCCTCATACAACATTACAATCAGGCATAACAACAGCGCGATTGCAACGATCTTAACGAACTCGCCAATAAAGAAGAAAAGCGGTGAATACGAAGGACTCAGCCGAACCAAGACACTCAGATTCAACGCAAACAACGCATTCGGCACCAAACAGGCCAGACCTGCCAGGAACGCCGAAAGGGCCGCACCCTCCCCTCCGAACAGAGCGGAAATTGCAGCTACTCCAATAGTGGCAACGATCTGTAGAAGTACTATTTTCTTCATAAAAGTTAGTAGTCACCCCTACAAACCATTATTCTGTGCGGATTATACGATAGGTTACTTATAGAAACAAGGGTTTACACCAAGGTTTTGACGGTGTAAACCCTTAATCCTATCGGACATTTTTTTTGGTTATTCCCAACCTCGTTTTCTGGACGAAGGTCAGGAACCTATATATAACGATACGTCAATCAAAGTTTCCGAAATGAGCAATAATGCCATCAAATTGGTCTAAATCCGAAAACTCAATGATCAGTTTCCCCTTTCCTTTTTTATTGGTATCAATCCTGACCGTTGCTCCTAAAAAATTAGACAGATCTTCTTCCAAACGAAGCGTATCTGAATCTTTAGCCGTTTTTTTAATATTTTTGCCCTTGGACAGCTTTTTCAAAGCCATTCCGGCAACTAAAGTTTCAACTTGCCGAACCGAAAGCCCTTTCTTCACAATTTCATTGGCCACAGCAACCTGCATGGCAGGCTCTAAACTTAAAAGAGCACGTGCATGACCCATAGAAATTTCATTGGCCATTAATCTTTCCTGTACGGGTTTGGCTAAGTTCAAAAGGCGCAAAAGATTCGTTGTGGCTGTTCGACTTCTGCCAATCGCCTGAGATGCTGTCTCATGCGTCATATGGAATTCATCCAATAATCTTTGGATACCGGCAGCCTCTTCTAAAGGATTTAAATCCTCGCGCTGGATATTTTCAATTAAAGCCCACGCCAGAGCTTTTTCGTTTGATATTTTCCGAATCAGAACCGGAACCTTTTTCAAACCAGCCAACTTAGAAGCCTGATAACGTCTTTCTCCGGCAATAATTTCATAACGATTCTTAGCAATCGGACGAACAAGAATGGGGGAAATTAAACCTTGTTCTTTAATGGATTGGGCCAATTCCTCTAAAGATTCCTTGTCCATCCTTGTTCTCGGCTGATATTTCCCCGGCAGAATCTTATCTAAATCAAGCTCTGAGGCATCATCCCCTTTTGCATCAGCCAAAGTAATCACTACCTCATCTTTCTTTCCGAGCAAAGCATCCAGACCCTTGCCCAATCCGCTTCTCTTTCTTACGACCATCTTATTGCTCCTTGCTTTGCTTCTTATACTTTTTCATTCTCTTAAGAAATTCGGTACCAAAATCTAAATAGGCTTTTGCACCTTTGCTGGATTTATCGTACAAAACTCCCGGCAATCCGTAACTTGGCGCCTCGGCAAGCCTAACATTTCTTGGAATCACAGTCTTAAAAACTTTGTCACCAAAAAATTCTTTCAACTGTTCACTGACTTGCTGCTGTAAGGTCACCCGAGGATCAAACATAACCCTTAGCAGTCCAATTAATGTCAAATCCGGATTTTTAGCCGCCTGAATTCTTCTTACGGAACCAATTAAGTCGGTTAATCCTTCCATCGCGAAGTATTCACATTGCATAGGAACGATCACCCCTCTGGCAGAACACAGAGCATTAATTGTCAGCATAGAAAGTGAGGGAGGACAATCAATAATTACAAAATCGTAATTTTTATCCTGTTCCTGCAATATTTTCTTTAACCGTTCATCTCTGTCATCGAGCTGAACCAATTCGACTTCTGCACCGGCCAATTCTCGGTTAGCGGGCAATATATCGTACCCTGCTTCTTCAGTATGAATAACTACCTGCTCAAATGAAGCCTGACCGAACAACAAGGGATAAACCGTCTCAGTTATCGAATCCTTGCCAACACCGCTTCCTGTTGTAGCATTACCTTGAGGGTCTAAATCAATCAGTAATACCCTTTGTTTTAACTTTGCTAATGCCGCTGACAAATTAACAGCAGTTGTGGTCTTTCCGACACCACCCTTTTGATTTGCAACACAAAATGTTAAAGCCATTTTTATCTAACCCTTTACGCTTTTGGCATAGAAAGCCACAATTCAGTAAATCCTTGCCAAAGGATGGAAATACCGATACACAGCAAGATAAAAGCAAATACCCTTGACAAAGCATCTGCACCGGTTGCCCCGACCGCCTGACTTACTCGGTCGCAGTATCTATAGCACACATATACCGTTAATAGGGTTGCCACCGTAGCCAACAAACAACCGATTAAGTTTTCCGTTCCATGACCTATCATACCTGTGCCGATAGCCGTGGAAACGGCAATCATCCCCGGCCCCATTGTGAGAGGCAAAGTTATCGGATAAAAGGCCATAGAGAGTAATTTTTTTCTTGATTTTGGAGGCTCAATATTTGAGTTATCCGTATCATCGTGAGCAGCTTCATTGAGTACCTTCCAACCGGCTGAAATCAATACCAAACCACCCCCAACTCGCAGAACACCCATAGAAATACCGAAGAAACTTAATATAAGATGACCGGCAAATAAACTTATCAACATGATGATCATTGAATAAAAAACTATTCTATTAACCATCATTTTTCTGGTTTCCTGATCAATATTCGGGGTCAAAGCCAGAAAGAACATCGCCCCACCAAAAGGATTCAAGACAGGAATAAACGAGGCAAAGGCAAACAAAAATGTACTGACGACCTGATCAAGCACGTCAAACCTCACTCAATCTAAAAAAAAAAAAAAAAAAAATCGAACAAACTCATTTTTACATAACTAAAACAAAAAATCTGCCGTATTAATTTATTTTCATAAAAAAAATCTCGCAAAAACGAGACGAAGTGTTTCACATGAAACATAACAGTTTATTTATTTTTCTATATTTATTTACTTTGCTTAAATTATAGGCATTAATAATTTCACATCTTAATTAAAAATAAGTTTTATCTATTTGTTTTATGAGATTTTTTCTTACATTTGCTCATTATTTGGGCAATTTAAAAATCAATTAATAAGAACTATAATGTACCAATTCGTTTAATCAAGACTAAATTTCTTTCTTCAGGCAAAAAAGGTACGCTTACTGAGATTACTTTATTTGTAAAATTCTCACCTAACTCTAAGAGTTCACCTGAAGGATTTTTTCCTTTAAGAGCAATCCATATACCGTCATCTTTTAATAAATGATTAGAAAGCGAAACAAAACTCGACAAAGAGGAAAAAGCCCTAGAGGAGATAACATCGTATAAAGGAGCAGTGATGTTCTCTACTCGATTATGAATTACCTTTATATTTTTAAGCTTTAAATAAACTCCTGTTTGAGTGAGAAAAGCTGTTTTCTTCCCTACAGGATCAATCATTGAAACAAAAGAATCTGGAAATACTATTGCCAAAGGAATAGCCGGAAGCCCCCCACCGGAACCAACATCCAGCAAAGATTTCCCAGGTAAAAGATAGTGAGAGAAAGTAGAAACAGTCGCTAATGAGTCAAGAATATGATGTGTCAACACCTCTTCTTTATCTGTAATGGACGTTAAATTAAAGGTTTTATTCCATTTAAAAAGCATTTCAGCATAAGCATCAATTTGTTGAATTTGATTGTCTGTTAAAGAGAGATTTAACTCTCCCAAACCTTTAATCAATCTATTTAAATCCAAAAAATTACTCATAAAGCTTACCCGGATTATCTTCTTGATTTGATGAAAATTAACAGAAGGCTAATTGCTGCAGGCGTAACACCACTAATTCTCCCCGCCTGACCAATCGTTTCAGGATTTTGGGCTTTTAGCTTTTGGCGTACTTCAAATGACAATCCTTTGACTTTGTCATAATCAAAATCAGCAGGAATTCTGGTCATTTCATGCTCTAAAATTTTCTGAACTTCATCCTTTTGCCTATTGATATAACCAGAATATTTAGCGGTTATTTCTATCTGCTCAATTTCAGAATTGGACAATTGCGGAGCTTGCCCGACTAATGAACCATCATTTTTTGTCAAAGTTTTTAATGTTTCATGTGAAACATTGGGGCGAGACAGAAGATTAAAAAGTGAATATTCGCGCTCAATATCCCCACCTAATACTCTTCGTGATTCTTCACCGGAAATCAGTCCAGGATATACCCAAGTTCCTTTCAATCTTTCAATTTCTTTAGCAATCGCATCACGCTTACGATTGAAGAAATCCCATCTTATATCATCAACCAAACCCAACTTGCGGCCTATTTCTGTCAATCTATCATCCGCATTGTCTTCTCTGAGACTTAAACGATATTCTGCACGAGAAGTAAACATTCGATAGGGTTCAGTTACGCCCTTTGTAATTAAATCGTCAACCATCACACCAATATAGGCTTGATCTCTTCGCGGAACCCATGGTTCTTTACCCTGAACCTTTAATGCAGCATTTAGACCGGCTAACAATCCCTGAGCCGCAGCTTCTTCATAACCAGTTGTTCCATTAATCTGACCTGCAAAAAATAAGCCCTCGATTTGTTTTGTTTCTAAAGATGTTCTTAATTCTCTTGGATCGTAATAATCATATTCGATTGCATATGCAGGTCTCACAAAATGAGCATTTTCAAGTCCCGGTATGGTATGCATAAATGCAATTTGAACATCAAATGGCAAACTGGACGATATTCCATTCGGATAATAAATATTAGTTTGCAACCCCTCAGGTTCTAAGAAAACATGATGGGAGTTTTTATCTGCAAAACGTACCACTTTATCCTCAATCGAAGGACAATAACGTGGTCCAATCCCCTCAATTATTCCTGAGAACATTGGTGACCGATCAAGATTAGCCCGAATGATGTTATGAGTTTCTGTATTTGTATTAGTGATCCAACACGGCACTTGCTTAGGATGTTGAATCTGAGGCTCCAATAATGAAAAACTAGGTACAGGGTCTAAATCTCCCAATTGCTTTTCACATTTTTCAAAATCGATCGATCTACCATCAATTCTCGCGGGAGTCCCAGTCTTCAGTCTTCCTTTCGGCAGTCCTAAATCAATTAAACGCTCAGCCAACTTAATACTTGCAGGATCTCCCACTCTGCCGGCTTGATAATGCTCTAACCCAATGTGTATGAGACCATGTAAGAAAGTACCAGCTGTAATAACGACTGTTTTTGCATAGATCTTTATATTTGTTTGAGTAACAACCCCAACTACACGATAGTTTTCAACAATTAAGTCATCAACCCCCTGCTGAAAAACCCATAAATTCTTCTGATTTTCAATACGTCGACGCATAGCTATCCGATACAACTCTCTATCAATTTGCGCTCTGGTTGCTCGAACAGCCGGTCCTTTTGAACTATTTAATACCCTAAACTGGATCCCCGCCTCATCCGTAACTTGAGCCATCGCTCCGCCCATAGCGTCAACTTCTTTAACCAAATGACTTTTACCGATACCACCAATAGACGGGTTACACGATAACTGGCCGATTGTTTCTACATTATGTGTAATCAATAAAGTTTTACAGCCCATTCTAGCCGCAGCTAAACAGGTTTCAGCGCCAGCATGACCACAACCAACAACAATTACATCATAACGAACAGGATAATCCATTTTAGTCCCCGTTTCACGTGAAACAAATTATTTATTCAATAAAATCAATTACTTACCAATACAGAAGCGACTAAAGATCATACCTAAAATATCATCCGGAGTCGTTTCACCGAGTATGACTCCCAATTCATCATTGCCCAGTCGCAATTCTTCTGCCAACAACTCCAAAGGAGGATCGCTCATGTTCACAAATTGGTTTGCTAATTCTAAATGTTCATAAGCATTTGACAATGCTTGTAAATGCCTTTCACGCGCCAAAAACGTGCTTTCAGGTTGATTTTCCCACCCAACCAATTCAAGAAGTTTATTCTTTAAACGATCAATCCCCTCTCCTGTTTTAGCCGAGATCGGTAACCAACTGTCATCCGGAATCTTATGATCAAGATCACATTTATTTAAAACCTGAATCACCGGCACCCCAGAGGAAACTCTTTGCATCACTTTATAAAGTGTTTTTTGACCTTCTTCATCAGAGTACTCATTAGTGGCATCTACCAGATGTAAGACAATATCAGCATCCTCTACAGCCTGCAGCGTCCTTTCAATCCCAATACTTTCAACCTTATCTGTGGTTTCTCGTACCCCTGCAGTGTCAACCAGACGCAATGCGACGCCATTAATACTGATTTCGTTTTCAATTTTGTCCCGAGTTGTACCCGCTATATCGGTCACAATAGCAATATCTGATCCGCTCAGACAATTCATTAAAGATGACTTTCCGACATTAGGACTGCCAACCAAAACTACTTTTACGCCTTCTCTTAATATTGAACCCTGTTGAGACTGGTGCATCAAATGCTCGAAATCAACAATGATTTTGCTCATTCTTTCGCGAGCTTGAGTACTCTTTATAAAGTCAATCTCTTCTTCCGGAAAATCCAAAATAGCCTCAATCAATGCCCGCAATTCAATAATCTGGTCTCCAACAGCATGAATACTTTTAGAAAAGTCACCATTTAAAGAACGAGAAGCCGCTCTGGCAGCCCCTTCTGTTGTTGCATCAATTAAATCAGCAACTGCCTCTGCCTGCGACAGATCAATACGCCCGTTCAAAAAGGCTCGTTTGGTAAATTCCCCCGGTTCAGCCAAACGCAAACCCGCTGAGCGGCCCAATCGTAAGATAGAATGCAATAGCATCTGCAACACAACCGGTCCACCATGAGCTTGCAACTCGAGAACAGACTCACCTGTATAAGATCTTGGGGCCGGGAAATAAAGAGCTAGTCCTTCATCAAGAAGAACCCCCCTATCATCTTTAAACTGGCGATAGTGAGCATACCTTGGTTTTAATTTCTCTTGAGAACCAAAGTAATCCTTAATAAAACCACTTATAAAGCTATCACTACCCGATAAACGGATAATTCCGACACCTCCCCTACCGGAGGCTGTAGCAATAGCAACAATTGGATCACGATCAGAATATATCGGCATAAAAACCTCTAAAAATATGGGTTAATTATCGCACTGACAAACCGGCGTTTTTCAACTTCAAATAAAAAATTTGCTACATTGAGGCCAAATGAAACTAAGGAGTTTAAAGCGCTATGTCTTTAAAAAATGATGAGTCCTCTTTTTTCGGAAATGCATTAATCGGAGCATGCTGCGCAATAGCTACATCAGTTCCTGTCTCAGCTTACATAGCGGCATTTCTAGGTGACACCTATCTTGTTCGTGTCATTGTTTACGGTCTCACTCTTTTATGGGTTATTTGCGGAGCTATCGCAATATTTTTCAAAACATACAAGGCAGAACGAAAAAAATTATCAATTAAATTCATGCTCCTGTGGTTTATTTCTGTTTGGCTATGGCCATTACTTCTTCTTGCAGGCAAAAGTCGTGAATAATAAAAATGGGGGCTTAAGTAGCCCCCATTATTCTTCATGCCTAGGTCAAAAGTTTTTAAGAAATTGTTCTTTTCCTTCTTTCTTCCTCAATCTGTTTATTGACATACCACTGTTGCCAAATAGACAGAACGTTGTTGGTTAACCAGTACAAAACCAAGCCAGAAGCAAAGAAGAAGAACATGACACCGAAGATAATCGGCATAAACATCATCACTTTTGCCTGTGTCGGATCCGTAGGTTTCGGACTGATCTTCATTTGGATGATCATGGTAGCGACCATCAAAAGCGGCAAAATAAGATAGGGATCGGGACTGGCCAAGTCACTGACCCACAGTAACCAACTTGCACCGCGCAATTCGACCGTTGCCAAAAGAACCCAATACAAAGCTAAGAACACAGGAATCTGCAGCAAAATTGGGAAGCATCCCCCTGCCGGATTGATCTTTTCACGGCGATACAGTTCCATCATAGCCTGATTCAAAGCCTGTTTATCGTCACCGTACTTCTCTTGAATAGCTTTCATTCTCGGAGCTACATCACGCATACGGGCCATAGACTTATAACCGGCTGCAGAGATCGGATAGAGAATGGCTTTGACCAAAACAGTGAGCAGAACAATGGCCCAGCCCCAGTTTCCTACCAAACCTTGCAAGAAGGCCAATAACCAGTAAATAGGCTTAGCTAAGAATGTCAACCAACCGTAGTCAACCACCAAGTCAAGATTGGGAGCAATATACTCGAGGCGACGCTGATCTTGCGGGCCGACGTAGAGCATACTGTCAACAGTTTTTTCAGCTCCCGGAGCAACTTCACCCACAGAAACAATCGATCCGATAGCAAACAAATGCTTATCCAACTGGCGCGTGTAAAGTTCACGAGCACTGTTTTCCTGAGGCACCCACGCTGTCAAGAAATAGTGTTGCAACATTGCAATCCAACCTTCGTTAGAACGGCTGGGTAAACCGGTATCTTCGTCAGCTATAGAGTCAAAGTCGATTTTCTGGAATTTTTCATCTTCCGTATAAGCTGCCGGTCCTGTAAAGGTATTGTAAAAAGCACTGTCGCTCGCAACCTTTCCATCGTCTCTGGTCAGCTGCATGTAAACAGAAGGAGAAATGGCTACATTACCCTTGTTTCGTACTTCATGCTTGACGTCAATACCGTAATGACCACGGTGGAACGTATACGTTTTCACTAACTCTACATTGCCTTGATTGGCAGCAAAGCGTACTTCTAAAGTATCTTGACCGTCTTTCATGGTCAAATTGTCACTGACCAAGCGGAATGACGTACGATGATTGGGGAAGTTTCCGCCAACAAGACCGGTTTCAGCCTTATAAACGTGCTGTGCAGATGTATCGAACAGCACAACATTACCCACATCCTGCTGTTCTTGTTCGGAAGAACCGAAAATCAAGCCGGGTAAGCCGCGTGTTTTCCAATCAGGAGTTTGACGCTCTTGCAATAGTTCAGCACGAGCTACTGAGGCACCATTTGCATCAAACGTGATCTTAAAGAGGTCTGTCGTTACTTCTACCGGTTTAGTGATAGTCACATTCACCTCAGAAGCCACTGCCTTACTATCGGCCAATTGTGTAGCCGTATCTGCAGTTTCAGACTTTACTTCATTACTCACCACCTGTTCTTCTACAGGAGCCGGAGTACCGAAAAAGGAAGGATTACCGTTACGAACCTGCCATGCATCCCATAGCATGAAAAGTCCTAACAAGAAAATCATCCACAAAAAAGCACGTTGTAATTCGCGTCCCATATGGACTCTCTTATCTATTGTTGAAATGATGAAAAATCAGTTGTTTTTCCAAGGAAACCACCGAAAAGATTCGGGAACCGGATCAAATCCATGACCTCCCCAAGGGTTGCAGCGAACAATACGCGCCACCATTAACCAACTTCCCTTAAACGGTCCAAAGCGTTTGATAGCCTCTATAGAGTATTGAGAGCACGTTGGATAGAATCTGCACTCTCTGCCCATCCAAGGAGACAATGTCACCTGGTAGAGCCTAATGACAGCAATCAGAATTTTTGACAAACTCTGCATCCCCTGCCCTTTGATAGGATACCTTTGAGACAAAATAGTCAAAAAGCCTATCAATATCGCTTTGAATCATTTTTTTTCTGGCCTTTTTACTAAGACCGTTTAAGCTGCAAACAGGTAATTTTCTTTTAAGCCGGAAATTGATATCAAGACCATATTTTCGACCTTCTAACGCATTGAGCAGGATTAAACGAGACTGACGGGCCTTTTCCCTTAACAGTCTTTTAACCATAGCTCTTTCTACTGATAGGTGAGCGTTTTGCTTTCCAACTGTAAAACCAAAACGTATACAGCCAACGTTATCAGTTTTGAGCGCTGAAACAGAAAAAAAATCCGAATAACTCCGAATTAATTTTGTTTTATTTGCAGACAAAACCGCCCCGAACTCCGTTGATTTTATCAAACGGATACTTCGAGGCAGCCCATTCGGTTTCTTAACCGCAACATTCACGGCTATCGTCCGCCGTGAGACTCTCTGGAAATTAGAGAGCGAGAACGTGACGACCCTTGGCGCGACGAGCAGCCAGGACACGACGACCGCCCTTGGTACGACTGCGAACCAAGAAGCCATGCGTACGAGCGCGCTTGACCTTAGACGGTTGATAAGTACGTTTGGTAGCCATGACGACAAATCCTTAAAAAGTATTTGATATTTAAAATCAATAAGGACCGTAATTTCGATCCTCAAGCACAGACCCTTCCCGATCCCCTCTTGTGAAGAGCATACAGATCCGTGAAAAACATGGTATTACACATCAAAACCCTATGTTTTGTCAAGTTTTTTTCCTTTCAACCCCCTATTTCGTCCTGAAGCACACTTAGAGACTTTTGTCAGTAGGAAAAATACTAGGTTTAGATAAAAAAAATTTTTATCCAATATTTTGTGTTTTTTTTACCTTAATAGAAAATATTTTGAGTTATCCACAATTTTGTGCTTATTTTTTAAGCAAGCAGTCAAAAACAAAGCTGACTTTTATCAGTACAATGAAAAAAAGCTTCCGTTCATGCAGGAGGCTTTTTCGTTTCAACTATTATCAGCACAAAGATCGTTAATACGTTGAAATCAATAGATAAATTATATCTTTCACCTTAATTTTGAATGCTATTTTAGTCTCAGTGAAAGATGAACGATTAAATACTGAATTTGCTTATTGACAGCTATTAAATCTAGTGAGTCAATCTTTATAAGCAAATTGATTGGTCTACTGCTAATTCATCTGTAATAGACCGTTTGTGGAGTGTTTGTATGAACTTCTGGGAACAGTGCTTGATACAGTTATCGAGCATCATGAAACCGCAGGATTTTGATCGTTGGATCAAAACCCTTTCCTGTATCAATTGGGATGAAAAAAATCATATTCTTATTTTGGGTCATAAAACCTTACAGGCGATTGAAACAATTGAGGCGCATTTCGACGCAATGATTGCTTCTGTTGCCTCTTCTGTTGCTCATGATGTTGTTACTGTTCGATATTTGCAAACTGAAGGACAGGTAGAGCCGGCACAAAGTCAACTGAAGTTGGTTCCGGCCACCAAAGAAGAGACTTCTATTTCAGATCAGGCATACGCTTGCGGGCTCCGAGCACAGCAAACATTCGAAAATTTTGTTGCCGGCTCCTCTAATCAATTGGCTTATGTGGCTGCCAGAAGTGTTAGCGACAATCCCGGAAAAAACTATAACCCCCTATTTATTTACGGCGGGGTCGGCTTAGGCAAAACGCACCTCATGCATGCTGTCGGCAACCAAATGTTAAAAAATAATCCTGACGCTCGAATCCTTTGCGTGGGGACTCAAACATTTATTAATGATTTCACAACAGCAGTAAGAGAAAATAATTACTCGGCTTTTGATCATAAGTACCAAAATCTGGATGCACTCTTTATTGATGATATTCAGTACCTGGGAGGAAAAAGACAGATTCAGCAAAAACTTTTTGAAGTCTTTGAAAAACTGGTCCCTCACGGCAAACAAATCATCTTTACAAGCGATACTTATGCCAGAAGTCTCAAAGACATGGATGAAAGACTGATTTCACGTTTTACATCCGGCTTATCCGTAGAGGTTGAACCTCCGGAACTCGAGACCAGAGTAGCTATTTTGCAAAAGAAATCTTTAGCTCAACACTTTGATTTACCGGACGATGTAGCTTACTTTATTGCTCGTCACCTTAAAAGCAATGTCCGAGAACTGGAAGGGGCTCTTAACTGTGTTATCGCATTTTCAAGATTTAGCAATGAAGAGCGTTTAACCGTTGAAAAAGCCAGAGAAGCCCTGCAGGGTATGTTAGTAGCCTCTACCGCTCAATTGACTGTGGAACGCATTCAAGGTGCTGTCGCTGAATATTTCAAAATTTCCCTGGCTGACATGTACTCAAAAACAAGAGTTAAAAAGATTGCTGTACCCCGGCAGGTTGCGATGTATCTGTGCAAAGAATTAACTCAAAGCAGTCTGGCTGAAATCGGGGAACGCTTCGGTAAAAGAGACCATACCACTGTGTTGCACGGTGTGAAAAAAATTACCGATGCACGGGCAAAAGATAAGGATCTGAATTATCAAATTCACGTTCTTGAACAGATGTTAAAAAATTAGGTTAAAACCGGGTTCGCTTGTCGCACCAAATCAATAGAAAATCCACTAAAATGGAGTGGTTAAACAGCGGATAGAGTATCCGTTTCTAATTCTTTTAAAGGATATGGGAATGCTAATCATCAAGAGCCCGCGAGAAGCTTTTGCAACTCCGGTCCAAGCTGTCAGTGGTATTGTCGGTAAACAACGCCAGACGTTGCCTATTTTGTCCAATATTTTGATTTCTAAAGTAGGCAATCGAGTTGATTTTACGGCTACCGATCTGGATATTGAGATCAAGACCTTCGCTGATATCGGTGCTGAAGGTCCTGATATCAGCGTCACTGTGGATGCTGCAAAGTTGCAAAGTTTAATCAGCGCCTTAAATCACGGCTCTGAAGTAACACTGTCCCAACCGAATCAATCCGATCCCACGGTTGAACTAAAGCAAGGTAAAAGTACATTCAGACTGAATACTTTACCTGCAGATGAATTTCCGAACAGACCCCAAGCTCAGTTTTCTCAGAGTTTCACTATTGCGGCCAATCAATTACGTCATCTGCTTCAATTAGTCCATTTCTCAATGGCCCAACAGGATATTCGTTATTTCCTCAACGGTATGCTGTTGTCAATTGAAGGGGATGTCATTCGAGTGGTTACGACCGACGGACATCGTCTGGCCTATTGCGAAGGTAAGTTAGAGGCTCCTCTTGCTCAGAACGTACAGTGCATCGTACCTCGCCGCACGGTCATGGAAATGCTTCGCTTAATTCCTGATAACGAAGAGGCAATCACTATTGCTATTTCTGAAACGGAAATTCGCATTACCTGGGGCAATATTACCTTGTCATCCAAATTGGTTGAAGGTAAATTCCCGGATTACAACCGAGTAATTCCCGTTAACAATAACAATATCTTTGTCATCAAACGTGATGTCCTTCTGGGTGCGTTAAAGCGCACGGCTATTTTGGCCAATGCGAAGCTTCGCGGAGTGAAGTGGGAACTGAAAAATGGTACTTTAACCATTCAAAGTACCAATTCGGACCAAGAAGAAGCTAAAGATGTGTTAGATATTGATTACAACGGAATTGATATTGAAATCGGCTTTAATCTCCTCTATCTGCAAGATGTCTTAAACAACTTAAGAAGCGAGGAAGTCCAGTTTGCTTTGCATAGCAACACAGGAGCCATGCTCATTACCATGCCGGACAATTCTTCGTTCAAGTACGTTGTTATGCCGATGCGCACCTAATGGGTGAATGCGCGGCATCAGCTTTCGAATTACACACCCGTCCTAAGTCATATTGGGGCGGGTGTAGTAACAATTAAGAACCGACTTTTTTGATAAATTAGCGACTGATTTTTTTGAAAATTAAGAGAATTAACCTATGAGTGAAGCTGACAAAACCCTCAATCCTAATGACTACGGTGCTGCTGCTATTGTGGTGTTGGAAGGCCTTGAAGCCGTAAGAAAACGCCCGGGTATGTACATCGGTGACACCGCTGATGGTTCCGGTTTACATCACCTGATTTATGAAGTCGTAGATAATTCGATTGACGAAGCTCTTGCCGGCTTTGCTGATGAGATTATTGTCACCCTGCATACAGACGGTTCTGTTTCGATTGAAGATAATGGAAGAGGCATTCCTACTGATATCAAAATGGATGATAAGCATGAACCGAAACGCAGTGCAGCGGAAATTGCGCTCACCGAGTTGCATGCCGGCGGTAAGTTTTCAGAAAACAGTTACAAAATCTCCGGCGGTTTACACGGAGTCGGTGTTTCTTGTGTCAATGCACTGTCCACATGGCTCAAACTTACGGTTTATCGCGAAAACAGGATCCATTTTCTTGAGTTTGAACGTGGCAAACTGATCAATCGTAAGATAGAGGTTCTGCAAACCGTTAACGGCCCGGTGGAAGTTTCTCCGATGTCAGATTTAGGACAAACGGATAAACGGGGAACGCTGGTACATTTTTACCCTGATAAAGAAATTTTTTCAGACATCACTTTTAGCTTCGAGCGCTTATCCGAGCGCTTGCGTGAACTCTCTTTCCTGAATTCGGGAGTCAATATCTTATTGCTTGATCAAAGAACGGGAAAAGAGGAACGGTTCCACGCTCAAGGAGGTGTCAGAGGTTTTGTTGAATTTATCAACCAAAACCGTGTCGTTTTGCATAAAACACCTTTTTATGCATTAAAAACAGTGGAGTCTCAAGGTGTCCCTGTGACAGTTGAAGTCTCCATGCAGTGGAACGATACCTATAACGAACGTCTTACAGCCTACACAAACAATATTCCTCAAAAAGACGGAGGAACGCACGTCACAGGCCTAAGAAGCGCCATGACTCGCGTAATCAAAAATTACATTTCAAAGGAAGGCTTGGATAAGAAGCTGAAAAACGATATTGATGGTGAAGATATGAGAGAAGGCTTGACCTGTATTCTCTCAGTCAAGGTGCCTCAGCCGAAATTCAGCTCACAAACCAAGGATAAACTTGTTTCCAGTGAAGTGCGCCCGGCTGTCGAAGACGTTATCAACACCGAGCTTGCCAGCTTTTTGGATGAAAATCCTGTTGAAGCTCATGCTATTTGCGAAAAAATCGTAGCCGCCTCCCGTGCACGTGAAGCTGCAAGAAAAGCACGGGATATGAGCAGAAAATCAGTGTTAATGTCCGGCTCATTGCCCGGTAAACTGGCTGACTGTCAGGAAAAAAATCCGGCTTTAAGTGAATTATTCCTCGTGGAAGGGGATTCAGCAGGGGGATCGGCCAAAACCGGACGAAACCGTAAAAATCAGGCAATTTTACCTCTCAGAGGCAAGATTCTTAATGTAGAGAAAGCGTCACATGAGAAGCTCCTCGACAGTGAGCAGGTCAGAACGCTTGCTTTAGCTTTGGGCTGCAGCATCGGTAAGGATTTTGATATCGAAAAATTGAGATATCAACGCATTATTATCATGACCGATGCTGACGTGGACGGTGCGCACATCTCCACTTTACTTTTGACATTCTTCTACCGTCAGATGACGCCCTTGATCGAAAGAGGCTACGTTTATATTGCTCAACCGCCTCTCTATAAGATCACGGTCAATAAAAAAGATATCTACGTGAAGGATGACCACGAATACAATAAGGTCATTTTAGAGATTGCTCTTAAGGATGCAGAGCTCTACCGCAGCCAAGAGGCGTTTGAAAAAGGAGAAAAAATTTGGGGAACAGAACTTGAAAATTTAGCTGACAGCTACATTCAAAGTTCCGAAGTTCTTCAAAGATTAAGCCTTGTCATTGATCGCGCAGTTCTGTTAGCCATTACTGCCGGTGTTCAGATTAATCTGGACAACCTGGATAATGCTCAAAACAGCGCTAAGATGCTCATGGATCAAATTCGTGACAAGCATTTAAAGATTATTGCTAAAGAAGACGCTGATACACACCGAGTCTACTTGTCGATTGAAAGAATGGTTTACGGCAACGTGCGCCACTCTCGCATGGACGCTCACTTCTTAAACACCGCTGATTACGCTTTACTGGTTAAAACAGCCCAAACTCTTCAAGGTATTGTTAACGAAGGGGCAAAGGTTGTTCGAGGGAATAAGTCTCATCCGGTCAAAAATTTTGAAGAAGCCATTCAATGGCTAATGTCTGAAGCCAGTTCTGGCTTAACTCGTCAGCGCTACAAAGGCCTTGGGGAAATGAACGCCGAACAGTTGGCCGAAACAACCATGCAGCCGGAAAATCGTCGCCTGCTGAGGGTACGATTAGAAGATGCAGCCAGTTCTGACAATGTCTTTTCCATGTTAATGGGTGACAATGTTGAACCAAGAAGAAAGTTCATTGAAGATAACGCCTTATTCGTTAATAACATCGATATTTAAACAATACGAAACGGGAGATCATTCTCCCGTTTCTCTTTTTTAGGATTCTTCTGATGTCAAACCAAAGTTCGGAACAATTAGTGGTTGCGGTATCAAGCCGTGCCTTATTTGATCTTGAAACTGAGCATAAAATCTTTGAAGATCAAGGAATAGAAGCCTACAGAGACTATCAGATCAAACACCTTCAAACACCTCTCAATCCCGGCGTAGCTTTCCCGTTTGTCAGACGTTTGTTGAGCTTAAACGAGTACTTTCCAAAAGAAGAAGAGCCTTTCAGAGTCATTGTCCTTTCCAGAAACAGTCCGGAGTCCGGACAGCGCTTTTTTAATTCCTGTAAACACTACAGGTTACCGATTCGAGGGGGCGCATTTACTTCCGGTCAACCAACCTTTCCTTACATGAAAGCTTATGGTGCATCACTTTTTCTCAGTGCCAACAGTAAAAGTGTGATCGAAGCAACTCAAATGGGTTATCCGGCTGGATTGGTTCTTCCGTCACAAGCCAAGGATGATCTAAATGACAAAGGACTGAGGATTGCATTTGACTTTGACGGTGTTGTGATTGATGACGACAGCGAAAAACAATATAAACAATCGGGGCTCGAAGGTTTCCAGGATTATGAAAGTCGCCATGTCCATTCTCCTCACAATGCCGGTCCTTTAACAGAACTTTTCAAAAAATTAGCTTATTTCCAAAAACTGGATATGCAAAGAAGAGGTCAGCAGGATCCGTACTATCAACCGGTGATCAGGATTTCTATTGTGACCTCTCGTGGAGCGCCCAGTGAAGAGAGATTGATAACAACATTAAAGAGCTGGGGAATGAACGCTGCCGAATTGTTTTTAATGGATGGAATGCCTAAACAATTTGTACTTGAGCAATTGAAACCTCACATCTTTTTCGATGATCAAATTCAGCATTTGCAATCTGCAGCTCATGCTGTTCCCAGTGTTTTGATCCCTTTTGGAGTAACGAAAGAATCTTCGGTGCGTAAATTAATGGAAAGTCAGGAAGGTTAAGATTTATCCACAAACTTATCCACCGTAAGCGATTACTCTAAATCCCTATAAATACAGGGGGTTATTTTTTAATCATCACTATTCTGAGTATTATTTGTTAAAGTAAAAATCGTTTTAAATCAAATAGTTATAATGTAGACTCAGAATAGTGAGAGTTATTTTATTTTCTTATAAATAACAACTACTTATCGGATATATCCTCAGTAATTCACAAAGTTATCCACAAAGATTTCCACTTCATAATTTATTTAGGTTGATTGACTGAGAATTATGAGGATTATTAAATGAAGTTTTTTATATTAAATTAATAGTCATAATAATAAGCGCTGCGATATCTGTGGATAAGTCTAAAAAATCTTTTATTTTTAAATGGTTAATCTGTTAATTTGTTACGTTATATCTCTGGGAATTTTATGGGAATTGATTGTTAAAAAATGTGGATAACTTTTTATAAAATAATGAAACTTCTGAGTTATTCACATTTTTATTCGGTTATTCACAGAGTTTCATTTAAGTTTTGCACATCTGTTTCTTTAATTCATTGACACTTTTTGATAAGTTAGGACGAAGTTAGAGGTCTTTAGATAGACTATACTGAGAAAAAAACATCAAGGTAATGACTGCCATGCGTACAAAAACTTTAGTTTTATGTCTTTCAGCCCTAACAATAGGGGTTACCTCAACGACGGGTTGTGTTCCTGTATTAATCGGCGGGGCTGTTGGTACAACAGCCTTCGTGACAACCGATCGACGTACAACTGGAGCGCAGATGGCCGATGAGGTCATGGAAAAGCGCATTAATTATGAAATTTCACAGGCTGTGCCTAAAAACTTACATTTAACAGTCACCTCCTATAACCGCCGTATTTTATTGACTGGCGAAGTTGGTAGTGAAGCCGATAAATTAACTGCTCAGCGTGTTGCTCAAAATAGTTTGGAGGTCAGCTCCGTAGTCAATGAATTAATGGTCGGACCTGTATCGTCTCTGTCTCAAAGAATGTCTGATTCGACATTAGCCGGCAAAGTCAGAACACAGCTTGTGGCCACTTCCGGTGTTTCATTAAATCAGATGAAAGTCACGGTTGATCGTGGAATTGTTTATTTGATGGGATTGGTCACTCAACAAGAGGCTAATAAGGCCGCTGATGTAGCTTCCAGAGTTCCGGGAGTGAAATCGGTTGTGACGGTTTTTGAAGTTTTGACGCAACAGGAAGTTCAGGAACGTTTGAAACTGTTGACACAAGAAAAACCTCAGTCTCCTGCGTACACAACAACAAATAATATTGTTGAGGATACTGAGACCTCGTCGACGGAAGTTCGTTTACAGTAGTTTATTAACAATTGATAAAAGTGCGTTCCATTGTTCTGTCCGTCTGGATGCCGCTTGCGCTCTTGTTGCTCTGGTGGCTGGCTTCGAGCTATGGCTGGGTAACTCCTTATTTACTACCCAGCCCGGTTAGAGTTTATTCGGCTTTTATCGAACTTTTAGAAGACGGGACACTCTTTGAGCATATCGGAGCCAGTTTGGGACGTGCTTTTGGCGGTTACTTTGCTGCCGTCTTGTTTGCTTTGCCGATGGGGTATTTTTTTGCTAAGAGTGATTCAGCCTATAAACAGACTCGTCTGATCTTAGAGAGCCTCCGGATGATTCCTCCCTTGTCACTTATTCCTTTATTGATTTTATGGTTAGGGATAGGGGAGGTCGCTAAGCTGACCATTGTTCTGTTGGCGAGTTTTTTCCCAATCTATCTGAATGCATACAGTGGCTTTAAACAGCTCGACTATCGTTACGGTGAATTGGCTAAGACGCTTGATCTCAATACGTATGAAAAAATCCGACACATTGAGTTTCCCGGGGCTTTACCGTCAGTGTTTACAGGGTTGAGATTGGGATTCGGTTACAGTTGGCGGGCTTTGGTTAGTGCAGAGTTGATTGCAGCCTCATCGGGTCTCGGTTATTTAATCTCTGATGCCTCGGAAATGGCTCGCACCGAGGTGGTCTTTGTCGGTATTTTGATGATTGCTATTTTAGGCATCATCGGCGATCTTTTATTTCAGAGTGCGCTAAAGAAAGTGGCTCCATGGAGTGTGAAATGAGCGCAGTTAGTTTAAAAGATGTGAGCTTTCAATACCCAGGTCACGCGCAATGGATTCTAAAGGATCTGTCCTTTGAGCTTGAGCAACATAAAGTCTTAGCTATTATCGGTAAAAGCGGTTGTGGAAAAAGTACTTTGATTCGCCTGATAGCCGGTCTGTTAAATCCGACTCAAGGTCGAATAGATATCCATTCGTCACATAAAATAGGAGTCGTTTTTCAGGATCCTCGGCTATTGCCTTGGAAGACCGTTTTTGAAAATGTGGCCTTACCCATTCGTCAGCAGTCTCCTGCAAACCAACACAAGGTTGTAAGAGAAGTACTGGATTTAGTAGGGTTAAGTCATACGGAAAACTATTATCCCTCTGAACTATCGGGCGGCATGGCTCAGAGAGCAGCATTGGCAAGAGCTCTTGTTCAGGCACCGGATATCTTATTGATGGACGAACCTTTCGGGGCCTTGGATGCCATCACTCGAGCTCAAATTCAAATGGATTTTGAGACGATCCAGCAAAGAAAAAAAATGACTGTGGTTCTCATTACACACGAAGTCAATGAAGCTATTCGATTGGCTGACTCGGTGATGGTATTGGCTAATTCACAGGTAGTCGACAAGCTGGAGATTAATCTGCCGCATCCTCGTGCTGTAACAGATATGCATGTAGTCCAGTATGCTGCAAAGGTTTTAAATTTACTAACTCACTCTTAAAAGAGGTTCGCAATGAAATTGAGAAAATTGCTGGCAGTTTCCGCTATGGTCTTAGCAGGCTCTTTCTCGACAATGGCACAAGCGGCTGTTGATCAGATCAATATTGCCTACGTTAAAGATCCTTTTAACTTACAAAATATCGTCATGAAACAAAACCAATCCCTTGAAAAAGAGTTTCAAAAAGACGGTATCAAAATTAATTGGGTTTCGATCAATTCCGGCGCTCAACAAGCACAAGCTATGGCCGCCGGTTCATTGGATGTGAGCGCTGTCATGAATACGGCCTCTCTTTTAATGGCTAACGGCGCTGGCAATAAAGTGTATGTTGCAACCGGGGTAGCTCGTCCTACTCAGGTTTTTGCAATTGTCGGTAAGCCCGGTGCGCAGATGAAAATTGAGGATCTGAAAGGCAAAAAAGTTGTCGGTCCTAAAGGAACCGTGTTGCATCAGGTTTTAGTGGCAGCTTTGAAGTCTAAGGGGATGTCAATTGATGATGTGGAATTCATTCAGATGGACCCCGGTAAGGCCCATGCTGCTTTGCTGGGTAAGCATGTTGATGCCGCCTTGCAGGCTGCTGCATTGATTATTAAAGACAACCAGGCAGGAGCCAAGACGATTGTTACCGCTGACGGTTTGGTAAATCCTTTGTTGGTAATGGCTGTCAGTGAAAAGTTTGCCAATGAGAATAAAGCTCTTTTAGAAAGAGTTGTCAAAGTACATCGTGAAACCACAAAGTGGATTGCTGATCACTATGATCAGGCCATCGCTATGGGTGCTAAAGAAGCAGGCGTCAGCATTGACGACGCCAAGAAATTGGCACAATGGAGTCATTATTTTGATGTCATCACCGATGCAGACATGCAAAGTCTGAAGCTTGATCAGGCATTTTTAATTGAAAATAAGATGATGAAGAACAAGGTTGATACCGACAAACTGGTTCTTCCGATGGCTCGTCAATAGTGTTGCCTAATGACGCATCGCACTTCATGCGATGCGTCATTGAGCAAACCAAGTCAGATAAGCGTGAATTAAAGCCCCAAGCGTTAAGCTGAGAGCAAAAAGAACCTCCAGCTTGACAGTGGCAAAGAGGGTGGCATTGAGCTCCAGTCCGCTTTTTGTTGCCAATTCAACCGGTAATTTCCAGGCTTTTAACAGGGTTACAAAAACCAGCAAATAGGGGTATTTAGTCCAGTCCATGCCAACAATGCAGAGAATGAGGGCATAAGGAACAAATAACATCAGCCTATAGGCGGCAATAGTCATTGTTTTTCCGAGCACCACAGCCATTGTGTATCTGGCTATAGACTCATCATGCTCCCGATCACGGAAATTATTGACGCACAAAACCGCTGCTGCAATCAGTCCCAAAGCACATCCAACCAATAAAATGGTGACCGAAACAGTCTGAACCTGAAGGTAATATGTTCCTGCTGTTGCAACCAAACCAAAGAAGAGAAAAACAACAATTTCTCCGTAAGGGGAGTAAGCGATCGGACGTGGTCCTCCCATGTAAAGGTAGGCTGCTGCAATAGAAGCGATGGTAATGAGTAAAAAGAACCAATGCGTCAGGTAAATGAAATAAGCAGTGATGGCAATAGCTATTACCGCTGCAATTGCTATACCTGTTTCTACTTGTTTTACACTTAATAAGCCAAGAGATGTTGCCCTTGGCAGACCCTTTCTGTTAGTTCGTTCTGCTTTACGTTTGCTGTAGCCTGAATCATTTTCCATATTTGTGATAGCTTGCATCAAAATAGCCAGTAAAGCTGTCAGCAAAGCTACTAAAGGGTTAATGGTACCTGTATCTGATAAGCAAACAGCCAAAGCAGCCAACACGGGAGCTACAGCAACACCAAAAGTTTTTGGACGAATGGCGAGTAACCAGGCATGAATAGAGTATTGAGTAATATTTTCAGGGTTCATCATTACAGCACAACCTTGACCATGGGATGATGGGTAAGTGCCATATAGATGGAGTCAAGCTGCTCACGGCATGTTGCATGAACTACAATGTGCAGAGCCTCATAACGGCCTTGTTTACTTGGACGTCTGGCTATAGTCTCGGGATTGAACAAAGGATCAAATTCTTTGATTAACTCGCCAATAACAGAGGCAAAATCAGGATCTGTATATCCCATAACCTTAATTGGAAAATCACATGGGAACTGAAGTAATTCTTTTTCTTTCATTCTTTCTATCTCTCTTTATTGCAATCCAAAAATAGCTTTAATACGTTGGAGCTGACGACGCCAGAAATTTGATTTTTGAACATCATGCAGGGCTATTAATTCAGACTTTACGACAACTTTCTCATTAAACAAAATAGTAATTTCACCGATAGTTTCTCCCTCTCGAATAGGAGCAACTAAAGGGTCTAATCTTGATACTTTGGCAGAAAAGCCTTTTGCGCCTTTTTGTAATATAGCATCACGAGGTAAAGTGACGTAAACATTTTCTCTTACACCTACACGAACCTTAGCCTCATCGGTCAGCTCAACCGGAATTCTGTCAATTGTTTCAAATGCTGGGTATAGCAGCAGAGTTTTGTAATTGTCAGCTCCCCAATTAACCAACTTCATGGTGTCATCAGTATTTTGAGAATCACTATCTGCTCCCATTACTACAGCTAACAGTTCTCTGGAGAAACGGGTATCAGCTTCTAAATAGTCACGAGAATAATAAATGATGCTGTGCCAGGAGTGCATTTGAAAATTCGAGCGATGCAAACCCTTGATGGAATCCGTTCTCCACAAAAAGCTGTTACTGTTATTGTGATTTAAAACTCCATTGCTGATTGTTTTAGCTGTCCACATATCGTTTAATTCTGGACAGTCATTCAATAATGCATTGGCCAAAATTAGTGTATCTTTTGCACTTGTATATTGCCCCTTGTCAGACGTACCGATTAAAGAGGCGTAGTGAGTATTTTTCATACCCAATGCTAAGGCGTTCGAATTCATTTTTTCGATGAAACGGTCAATAGTCTTATATGTTCCCTCAGCTAAAGCAATCGCAGCGTCATTGGCACCCATGACAGCGACGGCTTTTTCTAAGTCCTTAATACTGATCTTTTGGTTAGGTTCCAAATAAAAACGAGCCGCGTTCAAAGGAGGAACAGATAAGGCATCGTTATTAATAGTGACTAAAGTGTCTCGGGTAACATGGTTTTCACTAATAGCTTTTTCAACTGTATATAACACCATCAGTAAAACACTGTTACCTGGATTAACACGTATGTCAGCCTTATGGTCGGCCAATGTAGTGTTTGTCAGTCGATCGATCATGATCCAGGACTGCGACTTAAGCTGAGGCGAGGCAGCAGCCCAAGCGGCGTTGGAGAAACCGATAACCAAGCAAAATAAAATTACAAACCGTTTTATCATTCGTACAATCGTTATGAAAATCTTTACACTGGGCGTATGAGAATTTTAAAGTAAACAAATAATTTTAAAGAGCTTTTTAACTTTTTTTACGACTTAGGTTTAATTTTTTTATCTTTTTAATAAAAAATCAAAATGAGTGTCGGCAGTAAACAATTTGTACTAGAGTATGTTGAAGAAACTGGCTCCACCAACACCGATCTTTTAGAACGAGTCAAAACAAGTGGCATTAGTGTAGTCACTGTAAGAAAAGCTAGAAAGCAAACTTCAGGAAGGGGGACCAGAGGGCGTTCGTGGAGCGGTAATAGTGGATGCCTAATGTTTTCAGTTGCTGTTCCGATCGGAAAAAATCTCCAAAGCATTAATGGGGTGACTCTAGGCATTGGGACTGATATCGTACTAGGGTTAAGAAAAGTTGGGGTGCCAGCCGAGATCAAGTGGCCTAATGATATTTTGTTAAATGAAAAAAAATTAGCGGGTATTTTGGTTGAAGTGGCTAAAGCACCTGATCAAACTTATGTCTTAGTAGTGGGCATAGGCCTTAATTTAAGAGCTCAGAATATATCAACTGCCTATGGACACGCATCGTTATCAGATGTTTTATCGGATGATCAATTAAAAGATGAGAGTTATTGGCTGAGTTTTCTCAGCCAAAGTATCATTCATTGTGTTCGCTCCTTTCCTGATAATGGATTAAAACGTGTCCGAAAAGTCTGGAGTACAATTGCGGCTTACAGAAACCAGACAGTGCATATATTTGAAGAAAATCAACTCAACTATGATGCCTACATGTTAGGTATTAATGATAAGGGGGCACTATTGGTTCAAACTGAGGACGGTGTAAAAACTCTGTTAACGGGTACTGTAAGTATTCGCAAAAAAAATGAATTTATTGATTGATTTAGGTAATACAGCCCTAAAATGGGCGACTTCTGATAATCCTGAATCTCCGCATACATTGGTGCATGGAGGTTCACACCATTTTTCCGAAAAACTTCTACAAGCCTTAAAGGATCAATCGGTCAATCGTGTCTACGGTTGTTCGGTCGCTTCCAGAGATTTGACTTTGTCGGTTACACGTTTATTCGCCTCTCAAGGTATTACAGTCACATGGCTCAAGGCACAATCAAGGTTTGATGGTCAATTTTCATTGGTTAATTCCTATAAGACGCCAATACAGTTGGGCTCTGATCGTTGGCATGCAGCGATAGGAGCGGTGAGTTTTTTGTCAGGACAAGCTCTGCTAGTTGTTCATCTTGGCACAGCAAGTACGGTTGACTGTGTTTTTCCTCAAGGTGATAAGATGGTTTTTGCTGGAGGACGAATTGCCCCGGGAATGGTTTTAATGCGTGATAGTTTAGTGACTGGGACGGCAACTTTACCCAAAGCGGATGGAGAGTATGCTGATTTCCCGACTGACACGATGACGGGGATTGTAAGCGGTATTATTGACTCTCAATTGGGCTTAATTGAGCGCGGGATGCGGGTCATGCAACAGCATGGCTTTAAACCTCATTTAGTTTTAGCGGGCGGAGCTGTTAGCCGTTTTGCTCCGTATCTGCAAAAAGAATTCCCAAATAGCATTATCAAACATAATTTAGTCTTAAGAGGGTTGGCATTGCGTTCTGAGTCGTGGATGGTGGCATGAGAACAATTGCAATTTTATTGTGCTTGATATGCGCAGGTTACTATGGTTGGGAGGCTTTGGAAGATTGGTTGGCTGAACCGCAAAAACCAATTCAAAAAATTTCAGCTCAAGCAGAAGTTTTTCCTTCAGCTATGCAACATATCGTTCCAATAAAGGATATAGAAAGCTATGTTGATCAGGAACGCCGTTCAGCTTATGAAGAGAGAATGGCTCAACAGGAAAAGCAGAAAAGAGAAGTATTAGCCAGAGAAAAAGAACAATTGACAGAGGCAAAAGAAAATAAACCTCTTCCGATTCCTATTGCCGAAACACCAGAGGAAGTGAGTATGGCGACAGAGGTTGTCTGTTTTAAAATGGGACCTCTCTCAACAAAAGCGCTGCCGTCCATAAATCAATCAATTGAAAAGGCTGGTTTGTTAGAGTCGGTTCGTATAGAACCAGTTCTGTCGCCGGACTCATACGTAATTTTTATTATTCCGACTACCACACGCAAAGGTGCAGACGCGTTAATGAAACAGGTTAAAGCTAGGGGCTATTCTTCGGCACACGTGATTGCATCGGGTCCTTTAATGAATGCCGTTCAATTAGGACGATTCAGCAATCAGAAAACAGCCCAAATTTTTTACGAAGAGGCTCAGACAAAACTTAAGATGAAAGATATTCGTCTGACGCGCCTCATAGGGCAACCGAGTGATAAAGTTCACTTAATTTTCTCTTCACTATCAGAGCAACAGACGACAGTTCTTAAAGGTATTGCCCAAAGACATAGGCAACACCTTTATGATTGTCAGTTTTAGAAAAGATCTGTCAATGTTTTTGCTAAAACCTCAGCGGTTAATTTAGCATTTTGCTGTAGTGCGACTAGTCTTTGGGGAGGAACTTTTCTTTGTTGTTGGCCCCAGATTGACTCTGGAAAATGAGCGTCGTCACGATAACGAGCAATAATATGCCAATGAAGATGTGGTACTAAGTTGCCAAACTGAGCTAGGTTGATTTTATCCGGTTTCATTTGTTGACGGATAACCTTTTCAACAGTTAGCAATACTTTCTGAAGCATTTCTCTGTCTTGATCGGATAAATCAGACATCTCTGCAAGATGGGTATTCCAAATTACCCGGAAGTAACCTGGATAAATAGGGTCGTCAACCTGAATTACTCGCATCTGCGCATTGCTCCAGAGCACATTTTCATTAGTTGGATGACATAAAATGCAATTCATGTTGTCATTTCCTTATTTAGTGGATTGGACGATAAAAGGAGCCAGATTTAATCGGTTCGCCTTCAATTAACTCAACTCCACCAGCGCCGTCGTCAATGAGCTGGTAGTCCCATTTTTTGCGTCCATTAGAGTCTTCAAGCCAAACTGATATAGGCCAGTCCAGCTCGTCCAAGTTGCTGTTAATATAGTCTTTTGCTTCTAGAACAGTAGCGAAATTTTCAGTAAATTCTCCGTAATCAACAATCACTTCAGTGACAACGTCACGTCTCATTATTTGTCTCCTGCGCTACGATGAATGGCATCAGCAATAACGGCAGATAGTTTTTTAGTGTACTCAATATCCAATGACTCATTAGGAGCGTGAGCATTGGATTGGGGGCCTAAAACTCCTGTCAAAATAAACGCGCCGTTGGGGAATAGTTCCTCAAAAGTATTGATGATAGGAATGGATCCGCCTTGTCCCAGGAAAACAGCCTCTTTACCGAAAACTGTTTTAGCAGACTCATTAAACAAATCCTCAATTTCTACCGCATTATCTTTAGCAGACCAACCGGGGTGATTTTCGGGGTATTGCCAAGTGACGTGGCAACCGTAAGGGATGTTGCTCGTAAGGGCATGTGCAATATCTTGTTCAGCAGCCTCAAAATCAATCTCAGGGGGAATGCGCATAGAGACTCTAAAGGCGACAGCATGTTGAATAACATTACCAGCTTCTTCAATGCGTGGCATACCATCAATACCGATAATGGTGAGGGCTGGTTTCCAAGTTTCCTGAATTAAAATTTCATGTCCAGAGCTACATTTTGTTGTGACTTCTGGTAGAAGTGGAGCATGATTCCAGACCAGGTCACCGAGAATATCCGCAGCTTTTTTAAGTTGCTGAATGCGACGTGGCGGGATGGCGGCGTAGCACGAGGAGATGTTAACGAAACCAGTGACCGGATCATGAAGTCTGGCAACAAGAGCTTGAGCAATTGCAAACGGATCAGGAACCATACCGGAGTAAGTACCAGAGTGTACACCGTATTGCATACTCTGAATTCGTAGAGTTCCAGAAATGACGCCTCGAACGGAAGTACTGAGCCAAACGTGCTCATAGTCACCGCAATGATTGTCAAGGATAATGAAGAAACGAGGTTTACCAAAACGATCTTTAAGTTTTTTCAGAAAATAGGGTAGATCATTGGATCCGGATTCTTCTTGGGTTTCAAAAATACCGATGATGCGGGGATGTTTTAGGTTTAGTTTCTCAAGAGAAACGATAGAAGTCATCATCGAAAAAAGACTGTACCCGTCGTCAGCGGCTCCTCTGCCATAGAGTTTCCCATTTTCAACAACAGGTGTCCAAGGTCCTAAACCCTCACGCCAGCCCCCAGCTTCAGGTTGTTTATCTAAATGACCATAAAAAACAACGCTATGCTCACAGTCTTTCTCTGTTGCAGGAATATCAACCAGTAAACAAGGCGTCTTCCCCTTTTCTTCAATGATCTCAACATTAGCACTGGGTAAGACTTCCTTAATCCAGTTTTTTCCCAATTCGCAACATTGCTTTAAAAAACCATGAGATTCCCAAAGCCTGTCATAAGCTGTGGATTTAGCTGGAATCTCAATGTATCGCATTAAAGCAGGTTGGGCTTGATTGTCCCAAAACTCATTAATGACCTTTTGTAATGACATTTCTATTTCTCCTAAGGAATTTGGAGAGGAACTAATTTTTTACCTAAATTTTCGCCAAGTGTAAGAGCCTGGATAGTCGCTTCATCTTGAGATTCGAACTCTCCTATTGTGACTCTAAATAGGTTGCCATCAACTCGAACACTGACTGGTTGGTTTAGTTGTGACCGAAGAGTGTTGGCGTAATTCGTAGCGTTTTCTTGTGAGCTAAATGCTCCTACTTGTACACACCAACGATTAGCTGAGGTGTGAGCTGGTGTTGCTACGTCAGTTAGGTTAACCTCTGTACTTACCATATCTAATTTAGCAGCTTCCGTTAGATTAACAGCGCCTTGTAAGTCTTCAGGATTACTGTCAAGTGTTAAAGAGGTTGTCGGAGACGATTCAATTACGATGGTGTTTGGCTCTGTCACAGCAGACTGTGTCGTACTCTTAGGACTTTCCTTTCTCTTATCGCTGACAGCCCGAGCCACACTGGCCGCTACTCCGATAACACTGGCTATGGCTGCAACATCAGCACTGTTTTCTGTTATCTTGCTATCGTCAATCAATTTAATTAAGCCGTTTGAAGAAGTTGGGATTCTTCCATTTTTAATATCGGCCATACGAATGCGTTCTATCTTAACAGGTGCCGTTCCGTTTTTTACATATCCCAACTTACTAGCGGCAGCGTATGAAAGATCAATGATACGGTCATCGACAAAAGGCCCCCGATCATTTACTCTAACAATGACGCTCTTGCCGTTTTTAAGATTAGTAACCTTGGCGTAACTGGGTAGCTCCATTGTCTTATGAGCAGCGGTCATTGAGTACATATTGTAAGTTTCGCCTGTAGAAGTTTTTCTTCCGTGAAACTTTTTTCCGTACCATGAGGCTGTGCCTCTTTGTGTCATAGGTTTATCGCCTGTAATCGGGACATACCTTTTACCACCGACTACGTAAGGCTTATTTGCTCCGCTGTGAGGTTTTTCGTATTTAGGAGTGGCATCCGGCAGATTGCTGTAATCTGAGTTGGCGAAAAAGCCGGAAGGAGGACCATCGTCTTGATAGTAGCCGCCTCTGCTAGAGCATGCTGAAAGTGCAACTGCAGCGGTAATGACAACGAGGCTGTGGAATAAATAGCGGATATGCATAATGAATAAAATACAGATAGTGGATTGATTATTGCCCAAGTGCCTATGAAAAGCAAAGCTCGAAACATTAGGATACCTTTATCTTTAGGATCCCGGGAGCACAAAGAACAGTTGAGAGTAAAAACATTCTAAAAGTAGTGGAAAATCATTAAAATTCTCAAGTTAACTCTAGTCGTTTCAGTTGTCGGCTGATCGATTTTTTTTAGAAGGCGGGTATTACCCGTTTAGATTGGAATTGTCTATGACTTTGGCTCTTGAAGATATTCGTCGAATTGCCAACCTCAGTCACTTGGAACTCAATGATGAGCAAGCAGTTCGTATGCAAGGCGAATTGAATAATATTTTCCAAATGATTGAGCGCATTCAGGCTGTGGATACAGAGGGTGTTGAACCCATGCCTCATCCTCATGATGGCTCTCAGCGTCTTCGTGAAGACGTAGTTCGAGAAGTAAATAATCGCGAAAATAACATGAAGAATGCCCCCGAACAAGCCGAGGGTCATTTCTTAGTTCCGCAGGTGATTGAATAATGGCAAATGAACTTTTTCATGCTTCTGTCGTTGAGCTCAGTGACAAACTTGTCCACAAAGAAGTCAGCGCAGTAGAGCTGGCCCAAGTATATTTGGACCGTATTGAGCAAAATAAAGATCTCAACGCTTATTTGGATGTTCGACCGGAAGAGACTTTAAAGCAAGCCCGCGAAGCGGATGCTCGTCTTGCTAATGGCACAGCAACTCGTTTAACGGGGATTCCGATTGCTCATAAGGATCTATTTGTCACCAAGGAATGGGCAACCACTGCAGCCAGTAAAATGCTTGAGGGCTATATGAGCCCCTTTAATGCCACGGTTGTTGATAACCTTCAGAATGCCGGAATGGTTTGCCTTGGCAAACTTAATTGCGATGAGTTTGCAATGGGTAGCGGAAACGAAAACTCTGCTTACGGCAAGGTTTTAAACCCCTGGAATAAAGAATGCGTTCCGGGAGGTTCTTCCGGAGGTTCATCTAGTTGTGTGGCAGCTAATCTGGCTCCGATAGCTACGGGTACTGATACGGGTGGTTCCATTCGGGAACCGGCTGTCTTTACTGGTGTCACAGGGTTAAAACCGACATATGGACGTCCTAGTCGTTGGGGGGTGATCGCTTTTGCCTCCAGTCTTGATACTCCGGGGTTATTAGCGCATTCAGCTCAAGACTGTGCTTGGGTTATGAATGAAATGATTAACTTTGATCCCAAAGATTCAACTTGTGTGAATTTACCCAAAGAAGACTTCACTCGCTGTCTTGATATGAGTATGCAAGGAGTGAAAATCGGTGTCCCGCGTAGCTGGTTTGCTAAAGGACTTGATGAAGAGTTGGGGGGCAGTATTGAGGAGGTACTCCACACATATGAACGAATGGGAGCAAAGATTGTTGATATAGAGCTGCCAACAGTTAATTTGGGTGTACCTGTTTATTACGTTGTTGCCTGTGCAGAAGCATCTTCTAATTTAAGTCGTTACGATGGTGTCCGCTATGGTTACCGTGCCAAACATTACACGGATATTCAGGACATGATTAAACGTAGTCGATCCGAAGCTTTGGGTGCAGAACCGCAGCGACGGATCATGATCGGTACTTATGTTCTTTCTCACGGTTACTACGATGCCTATTACATCAAGGCTCAACGAGTGCGTCGTTTGATTGCTAATGAATTTAACAATGTGTGCCAGGAAGTTGATGCCATCATTAGCCCGGCGACAACAGGACCGGCTTACCGCTTCGGTGAAAAGAGTGATCCCGTTCAAGCTTATCTGAGTGACCTCTACACTGTACCGGTTTCCTTAGCTGGTTTACCTGGTATGGGGTTGCCTTGTGGAATTCATTCAAGCGGATTGCCCCTTGGATTCCAATTAGTTAGCGCTCGTTTCAACGAGGCTAAGCTTTTAGGGATTGCTCACCGCTATCAATGTGAAACGGATTGGCACAAACGTGTTCCGGCCGGATACTGATATAGGATTGAAAAATATGCAATGGGAAGTCGTAATTGGTCTTGAAACACACGTACAGTTATCAACAAAGACCAAGATTTTTTCAGCGGCATCAACAGACTTCGGTGCTGAACCGAATACTCATGCTTGTGCTGTGGACTTAGCTTTGCCGGGGACGTTACCGGTTTTAAACAAGTCGGCCGTGGAAAAGGCAATGAAATTTGGTTTGGCTATTGGCGCAAAAGTTGCTCCGCGTTCAATTTTTGACCGAAAGAATTATTTTTATCCTGATTTGCCCAAGGGTTATCAAATTAGTCAATTTGAGTGGCCAATTGTAATTGGAGGTCAAATTTCCTTTATGGTCACGCCCAAAAAAGGTGAACCGTATATAAAAACACTTAATTTGACTCGAGCGCATTTGGAAGAGGACGCGGGAAAAAGTGTACACGGCTTAGAGGTTGGGCAAAGCGGTATAGACCTGAATCGAGCTGGTACTCCTTTATTAGAAATTGTGACTGAACCGGAGTTGCGTTCAGCAGAAGAAGCCGTGGCTTACGCACGTACTTTGCATGCTTTAGTAGTTTGGTTGGGTATCAGTCACGGAGATATGCAAAACGGAAATTTCCGCTGTGATGCCAATGTAAGTGTACGTCCTGTTGGTCAAGAGGAGTTTGGTACTCGTTGTGAAATTAAGAATCTCAATTCATTCCGTTTCCTGCAGGATGCTATTGAGTATGAGGTACGTCGGCAAATTGAGCTGATTGAGGATGGTGGTAAGGTCGTTCAGGCAACTCGTCTCTATAACCCTGATACGGGAGAAACTCGAGAAATGCGGTCCAAAGAAGACTCAATGGACTATCGCTATTTTCCGGATCCTGATTTATTGCCTTTGGATATTTCTGAAGAATGGCTTGAGCGTGTTCGTTCAAATATGCCGGAGCTGCCTGAGCAAATGCGGGCTCGTCTTACAAAAGATTTTGGTTTATCCGATTATGATGCCTCAGTTCTGACTTCATCCAAGGCTATGGCTGATTACTATCTGGCCGTTGCCGATAAGGTAAGCGACAAGAAAATTGCAGCCAACTGGGTAATGGGTGAGGTATCTGCTGCGCTCAATCAGGCAGAAATGACTATTGAAACTTTGCCCGTGACACCTGAGAAACTCTCAGTTTTAATCTCTCGTGTACTGGATAACACCATTAACAATAAAGGTGCAAAGAAGATTTTCTCAGCAATTATGCAGGGTAGTGAAGAAGGTGTTGATACCCTAATTGAGCAATTGGGGTTGAAACAGATTTCCGATACAGGAGCAATCGAAAAGATTGTTGATGAAGTCATCGCTAACAACCCTAAAAATGTAGAGGAATTTAAGGCAGGTAAGGAAAAAGCTTTAAATGGCTTAGTCGGACAAGTAATGAAGGCAAGCAAAGGCAAAGCTAATCCTGCGCAAGTTAACCAACTACTCAGACAGAAATTGTCCTAATCAAGAGAAAATCCCTTATGGTTAGCAACCACAAGGGATTTCTTATCTGAACCAATGATGGTGTGTTCAAGGTGCCGATTACGCTCCGTAACGGTCACGATACGCTTGAACGGCATCTCTGTAAGCGCGAGCTTGCTGAGCCATCGGTGTATCTTCATCCATGAAGGCCAAAAGGTCCTTTAAATTGATAATGGAAATAACAGGCATGTGGAATGTGTTGATTACATCCTGCACGGCCGATACTTCAGTCATTTGTTCAGCATTGCCGCCTTTTTCCATTCGATCCAGAGCGATGACTACACCACTTGCCTGTGCACCGGCGGCTTGAATTAATTTCACTGATTCACGAACAGAAGTGCCGGCAGAAATAACGTCATCAATAACAATCACTTTTCCCTTTAAAGGCGAGCCAATAATCATGCCACCTTCGCCGTGATCCTTGGCTTCTTTACGGTTAAATGCATAAGGAATGTCACAGCCCATTTCGGCTAATTTGACAGCGACAGCTGCAGCCAAAGGAATGCCTTTATAAGCTGGTCCGAAAATCATATCAAACTCAATCTTACCTTCTCGGCGTGCAGTTAACAGAGTTTGGGCATAGAACTCAGCCAATTTCCCTAATGTCTTGCCTGTATTAAAGAGACCAAGATTGAAAAAGTAGGGAGACAGACGCCCCGCTTTGGTTTTAAATTCTCCGAAACGCAACACTTGGGTATTCAGAGCAAATTCGATAAATTCATGTTGTAACGACATAATTAGATCCAACAAATTTCTTGACGATTCAGGATAATTACCCAAACAACAAATTTTAACGGGAAAATAGATGTTGCGCATTATTACTTTCAACGCCAATGGTCTGCGTTCTGCATCAAAAAAGAATTTTTGGCAGTGGTTTGATCAACAACAGGCCGATATTCTTTGTGTGCAGGAACTTAAAGGGCAAGCCTCTGATTTTGATGAAAAAACTTTGCATGGCGAACAGTTCCATGTTTATATGAATACTGCTCAAAAGAAAGGCTACTCTGGGGTAGCCTTATATAGTAAAGAGAAGCCGCTATCTGTTCAAATCGGTTTTGGTAATGAAGAGTTTGATGCTGAAGGCCGTTATGTAAGAGCAGAGTTTCAGAATTATGTTGTTATTTCTGTTTACTTTCCTTCAGGGACGAGTTCAGATGATAGACAACAGGCAAAATACCGTTTTTTAGAAATTTTTAAAGACCATTTAAAAAAACTCTCAACTTTGGGTAAGGAAATCGTCTTTTGCGGTGATGTCAATATTGCTCACAAGGAAATTGATCTTAAGAATTGGAAAGGCAATTTAGCGCATTCAGGTTTTTTACCTGAAGAGAGACAGTGGCTTACAGATCTATTTTCTGACGGGTGGGTTGATGTTTTCCGAAAGTTGGAGCCCAATAAAGAGCAATATACTTGGTGGAGCCAAAGAGGTCAGGCTAGGGCAAAAAATGTTGGTTGGCGAATCGACTATCAAATTGCAACGCCGGGGTTGGCTCAAAAAGCCCGTTCAACATTTGTGTACAGTAATGAAAAATTTTCGGATCATGCACCGTTGGTAGTGGATTATGAGGTTTAATTCATGCAGTTGCAGGAAGTACTCTTTAGTCAGGGATTCGGCACCCGTCACGAATGTTGCGGGATAATTGCTCAGGGTCGTGTAACGTTTAATGGAATTTTGCGAAATGATCCGTGGGCAGAAGTGGATACAAATGGACTGAATTTTTCAGTTGATGGGGTAAATTGGCCATATGTATCCCAAGCAGTGATTGCTCTTTATAAACCGTCAGGTTATGAATGTTCCAGAAAACCTTTGCATCATCCTTCAGTGCTTTCACTCTTACCTGCGCCATTACGTAATAGAGGTGTCCAGCCTGTCGGGCGTCTTGATGAAGACACAACGGGTCTACTGATTTTGACCGATGATGGCCCATTATTGCATCGTTTGACACACCCTAAAAAACACGTTTCTAAACTTTATAGAGTAACGGTAAAGCATGCCTTGACTGATTCAATGATGAAGCAATTGCAGGACGGTGTACTGTTGGACGGAGAGATAGAGAAAGTGGCAGCGCAAGAAGTGACGATTATTAATGATCATGTTTTCCTAATGAAAATAACTCAAGGAAAGTATCATCAAGTTAAAAGGATGGTTGCTGCTGTAGGTAATCGGGTCCAATTCTTGCACCGGGAGGCGTTTGGAAAATATCATCTTTCTGATGATTTATTGCCAATGCAATGGAAATTCATCACTAAAGAGGATCTGATTTAGTAATGCTCATAAAATCTTCGGTTTCCCCAAAAAACTGGCTTTCTGCTTGGCAGATTTACACTAGACCGGAAGCGTTGAGGATGTTTTTCCTCGGTTTTTCTTCAGGATTACCCCTTTTATTGGTGTTAGGTACCTTATCCTTTTGGCTTCGGGAGGCTGGAGTTGAATTAAGCACTATCGGAATGGTGACCTGGGTAGGTTTAGCTTATGGGTTCAAATGGGTTTGGGCTCCATTAGTTGATCATCTTTATTTACCTTTTTTAACGGCTAAATTAGGGAGGAGACGCTCCTGGCTTTTGTTTTCTCAGTGTGTCATCGTTTGCGGTCTCCTTTCTATGGGATTTACGGATCCGAAAGAAAATCTGTCAGCCATGATTGTTTTAACAACGCTTACGGCTTTTGCCTCTGCGACTCAGGACATTGCTTTGGATGCTTATAGAATCGAGAGTGCAGAACTATCCGAACAGGCTGCATTAGCAGCAACGTACCAAACAGGCTACCGTTTGGCGATGATTTGGGCTGGGGCAGGTGCTTTAGCCTTGGCAGCATATTTTTCAAATGATGAGTTTCTTTACGATCACGTTGCCTGGCAGTCGGCTTATAGTGTGATGGCATTGAGTATGCTAATCGGTATTATTGCCGTTTTAATATCCCCTGAACCCCAGAGACAAATAGAAAGAAAAATATCGGATTTAACTCTACAAAGATTAAAGTTTTGTCAGCAAAAGCATCCTTCATGGACAGAACGACGAGTGCGTTTAAGTGTTTGGCTCTATGAAGCGGCCTGTTTGCCATTCCTTGATTTTTTTACTCGCTATCGCTGGCATGCAGTGGTTATTTTGTTATTGATTGCCACCTATCGAATTTCCGATGTTGTTATGGGTGTAATGGCTAATCCTTTTTATCAAGATCTTGGTTTTACAAAAGAAGAAGTCGCAGCAGTGTCAAAAGTATTTGGGGTGCTAATGACTTTGATAGGAGCCTTTATCGGAGGGGTGGTCAGTACACGTGTTGGTGTGATGAAAACACTTTTTCTTGGTGCTTTGCTATCGGCATTGACTAATCTACTTTTCTCTTGGTTGGCTTTGCAAGGACATCATGTACTTTTTTTGGTTCTTACTGTTAGTGCGGATAACTTAGCTGCCGGTATTGCTTCGGTTGCTTTCTTAGCTTATCTGTCAGGCCTAACGAATACCGCTTACACGGCTACGCAATACGCTTTATTTAGCTCAATAATGCTTTTACTGCCTAAATTTTTGGCCGGTTTTTCGGGTTTTGTTGTAGAAAGAATCGGCTACAGCCTCTTTTTCATAGGGACTGCTGTGATTGGCATTCCTGTTCTGGTTCTAGTTGTATGGGCCGCCTTTGTAAGTAAGATCGCCATTAAACATTAACGGTGAGGGGCACGTTTACGGTGTTTGGATACAATTTGTCTTTTTTCTTTAAAGCCTCGTGTAACAGAGGCAATCTGCCTAACACATAAAGCGATATCTTCAATTGCATCGTCGAGATTCTCTAGAGGAGATTCTGACAAAAGCTCATCTCGAACTTGTGCAAAATCACCGATTTCGTTTTCCGGTAAATGACGCCAAATCCCAATAAGGGCAGAAGTGACGGTTGGGTCATCGGAGTCTAAAAGACCAGACCAATGCTGGGCTGCTGTTAAAAAACCAGAAGCGAACGGTTGAAGCGCAACAATTTCTGACTCACCTTCAAGCGGCTCTCCTTGTTCATCTTCTGGATCGAAGACGATAGGATCTAAGGGCTTAAGTTGGCTTAAACGGTGATTAATCTCCCTATAACGCCGATATAACAGCTCTTGAAGTCTGGTTTGCTGAGGCTGAGGAAGTTTCGAGGGTTTTGTATTGGGGGCATTGAAAACAATAGGCATCCAATCCATGGGGGATACTTCGTTGGGCAATAAACACAAAGCTGTTAAGAACCCATCGGCCTCAGAGGCATCCATCGGCAAACTATCATCATCAAACTGGGCTAATAACTCATCTAGCTCGACAAATTCATCGGCTTTCAGCGGAGAAATAAATGGTTGAGTCATGGCAGTTAAGTCTATTTACAGGTTTCGCAGAGGATTGCGACGTTTTTGTCTTTCAAAAAATTTTGACTATATTCTAAGCGTCGTAGCTGTATTTTGAAAAGATGAATGGAGCGCTGTGGTGACACTTATTTTGATGTCTTTGTATGGTTATTGCACAGAGATCGATAAAATGTTCCAAGTATTCAATTTTGAAGAGTAGAGGGATGAAAATGGCGGTTGTAGTTTTTCGTTCAAAGGCAGGCGGAGAAATCATTATGATGCGTCAGCATGTTGAGCCGATATTTCAGCTTGCAGGTCTTCCTTTTCATGATAAAGGTGCTGTTTTAGCTGAGGATATTCCGTCAGTAATTTTGGCGTTAGAAAAGGCTATCAATCAGGAAGCAGAACAGGAAGTACCAGAAGATGAAGATGAAGCGAAAGAAAGGCCCGCAATGCTCGCACGCGTATCGGTGAAAACTCGCTTTTATTCTCTTTTGAAGCTTTTACGAAAGGCTTCTGATAAGAAAGTTAATGTTCGTTGGGAGCCGTTGAACTAGCTTCTCCAGAAAGAGCGCGTGAATATTACGAAAACAGTAAATAATTCCAGACGACCAACAAACATACAAAAAGAGCCAATCCATAAATGAATAGGATTGCATGCCGCATAATTGCCAGCTGGTCCGACGCTACCTAAACCGGGACCGGTATTGGCAATGCAGGCAATGGCCGTTGAAAGAGACTCTGTCAGGCCAACTCCAGAAGACATAATCAGTAATGTACAAATAATTACAACGGAAGCGTGCAGAGCAAAAAACGCAGAAACATTAGCAGCTAAATTTTCAGAAATTGTGTGTTTACCAAGTCTTAAAGGCAGGTAGTCTCTGGGTCTGAGCAAAGTATGCAAACACAGTAAAGCCTGTTTTACAAAAATAAGCAATCTGATCATCTTGACACCGCCACCGGTCGAACCGGAACAGGAGGCAAACAGGCTGCCCATTAAAAGAAGAAAGCCTAAGGAGCTGGGCCATAATTCATAATCAACAGTTGTGTAACCCGTTGTAGAGAATAAAGATGCTACATTGAAAAGTGCATGTCTGAGTGTGATATCCCAAGTTGGGTAGACATGATTAACGCTCAGCATTGAAAAAACAATTAATACACCGATTAACAAAACCAGAAGCCAAGATCGCGCTTCAATATCTGTGAAATAAGTAGAAATAGAGCGTTGTCTCCAGGCTGTAAAATGAAGTGAAAAGTTAAAACCTGAAAAGATAATGAAAACAACCGCTACCATTTCAATTGCAGGAGAATTGAAATATCCGATACTCTGATCATAGGGAGTGATGCCGCTAAGACTCATTGTCGTGAACATGAACATAATGGCATCATCCCAATTCATCCCGGCCCAATGATAGGCGGCTACGCATGCTACAGAGGCAAGAATGTAGATGACGTACAAAGCTTTAGCTGTATCAGCAATACGAGGCGTTAAGCGATCATCTTTAAAAAGATTGGAATTTTCCACTTTAAATAATTGGGCTCCACCGACGCCCAAAAGCGGCAAAATAGCAACAGCCAAGACGATGATACCCATACCTCCCAACCAGGATAAAAGACAACGCCAATAGTTGAGAGACAAAGGCAGGTCAGATAGGTTGGTTAGAGCTGTCGCCCCAGTTGTCGTAAGACAAGAGACGGCTTCAAAGAAAATCCGCTCGTAGGCAACATCGGGTAGTAATAAATAAAATGGGATTGAGCCAACTAATGCTGCAGATAACCAGGAAAGGGTGACTAATAAAAAACCATCTCTTGGCTCAAGCTCTCTTTTGAAGCGCTTCGTAGAGAAAAAGAAAAATAATCCGATCGCAAAACTGATAAGTGCCGAGGTAGAAAATTCCTGCAGAACTTGCTCTCCGTCACGATAGGCAATTCCGAGAGGCAGTAATTGGGCTACCGCTAAAATCATGAGCAGTGGTCCAAGAGCATTGAGTACAGGGAACAGTAATCGTTGGAGTGTTCGAAGCATGATACTTTCTCTTAAAAAAAGCCTACATCCACTTCAAACAAACGTTCAATTCGTTGGATGACCTTTTTATTTGGTACAAACAATATTAAATGATCATCGTCCATAACTGTAAGATCGGGTTCTGCCATCAGCACTGTAGCCTCATCGGCTTCTCCTCTGACTATCGCTCCGACAGAAACTCCTTTGGGGAAGGCGATTTCCCGTAAAGTTTTACCGACAACTTTCGAGCTTTTCTTTGTCCCGTGAGCAATGATCTCTAATGCCTCGGCTTTATCCTGATAGAGTTCTTGTGCGTTAACAACATCACCGTAACGAATATGTCTGAGTAGTTCGCCGAGTGAGGCTTGGGTTGGAGAAACTGTAACATCAACTTCCGTGCCGCGAACTAAATCTGAATAAACCTGATTTTCTAATAAAACAATACTGCGTTTAGCCCCGAGTTTTTTAGCTAAAAGAGCAGTCATAATATTCATTTCGTCATTGTCAGACAGGGCGACAACCACGTCAGCTTGGTCTATACCCTCTTGCATGAGGGCATGAGTATCATCATGTTTGACCAAAGAGACAGAAACTTTATTACTGCTTAAGTGTTTAGATAAAGAAACAGCGACTTCCTCTTGGCCTTCGAAAATTTTAATACGACGTTTTGAGCGGGCTGGTTCTAGATTATCAGTTAAAAGTTCGGATAATTTGCCGCCGTTAATCAAAACAATAGTTTCTGCTTTTTCAAAAGGGTGCAACGCTTCAATAACTTTTTCTGCACAATCACTTGAGACTAAGACGGTAATCTCATCGTCTGCGGCTATCACTGTATCATTTCTGCATTCCAAGCGTCGATTTCGCCTGTAAATTGAGATGAAACGCATTTTGACGTCGGACATTAGCCTAAACGCTTCTTCAAGAGTTTTACCGGTCAGAGGAGCATTTTCTGTAGGATTAACTGTAAATAAAGTCAGTTTATCGTCAGCAAAATTTAAAACTTGTTGAGCGGCGGGAAAGGTAATTAATTTGGAAATCTGGGTAGCCAATGCCTGCTCCGGCCAAATGACACTGGTTGCCCGGAAGCCTTCATCACCTAAGATTCGAGGGTAGTGTCTGAGTTCGCTGTCTCGAACGCGCGCAATACGCATTGGGATGTTGAAAATTTGAGCTGCAAGTGTGCAGGCTACAAGATTTGTTTCGTCATTAGCTGTAACAGCAATTAGTAAGTCAGTGTCCATTGCGCCGGCGCTACTGAGAATCGACGGCGAGCTGGCATCTCCAACCAAGCCTCGGAGATCAAAACGCTCTTGCATTTGTCCGATTCGATCAGCAGATTCATCAACGATAGTAATATCGTTGGCATCGCTTACTAAACTTTCCGCTACGGATCGACCGACTCTACCGGCTCCCAAAATTAAAATTTTCATAAACTTTGCCCGAACGACAACAAGTTCAAGACTCTTCTTTAGACCACTCTATGCCCAGTTGACGCAGCTTTCTATATAAGTGTGTTCTCTCGAGCTGGGCCTTAGCAGCAACGCGAGTCATACTGTAATTCTCCTGTTCAAGCAGGTGCGTAAAGTAAGCACGTTCGAATTGATCTCTTGCTTCCCTAAGTGGTAAAGAGAAGTCTATTTTTTCACCCAAACACTGAGGAGAGTCCTCTTTTTTAGTTCCAAGTGTCGCAGAAGCAGAAGTCTTTTGTATTGCAGCAGCGGTTCGTTCCATTGTTTGCTTGGCCGACAGCGCTGCTCTTAATGCTTCTGTCAATGTTTTAATTGATGTCGGTTTTTCCAAAAAAGAGTACGCCCCGAATTTGGTGGCTTCTACAGCCATATCAATGTTTGCATGGCCAGACATCATGATAACCGGGCAAGGAAGAGGTCCTTGAGAGGCCCACTCTTTCAACAATGACATCCCGTCTGTATCCGGCATCCAAATATCAAGCAAGATCACATCGGGTGAACAAGAGCGCAAAGCAAGGCGAGCCTCCGCGCTGTTGGCCGCCACGGTAACGGTATATCCTTCGTCGGAGAGAATCTCACTGAAGAGTTCTCGGATTCCAACTTCGTCATCTACAACAAGAACGTTTGCCATTTATAAAACAAGTCTGAGATAGAATGGTCAGGCCAGATTGACAAAACCAATCGTAACTATAGCACCATTTGATTTCTGGCCATTTTCACAATTTCGGTTGGCCAATTTTATCCATCCTCCATGCTCCTCAACGATTTTTTTAACCATAGGTAACCCTAAACCTGTTCCGGTTTCTTTTGTGGTGATATATGGTTCAAAAGCATGATTGAGTATTTGATCTTCAAACCCTGGACCGTTATCTTCAACTGTTAGTATCACGGTCTTGTCTTTTCCACTGCGTTCCAAGCGTGTTGATAACTTAATTTTGCACTCTCTGTCGCCTTTGTTGGCTTCTTTCGCATTTGAAAGTAAATTGTGCAATATTTGAAGTAATTGTCGCCTGTCAGCTGAGATCATGGGTAAATTCTTTTCCAATGATAATGAAACAGAGCCTCCAGCTTGTTTATAAAGCAGAGACACATCATCAAGCAATGCATTTAAATCAAGAGGATGTAGTGTCGGTTTAGGTAATTTAGCATAGTCTCTGAAGTCATTAACCATTTGCTTGATAGCTGAGACTTGTTCGACGATTGTATTGGTATATCTGTTTAGCAATAAAACATCTTCATCTGGAAGGTGTTGGGAGAGCTTGATTTGCATGCGTTCGGCTGCCAGCTGAATGGGAGTGAGAGGGTTTTTGATTTCATGAGCCATTCTTCTAGCAACTTCCCCCCAAGCAATAACCCGTTGAGCGGCTACAGCTTGAGTCATGTCATCAATGACAACAAGATAACCAGGACCGTCATTGAGAGGAACAGAGGAGGTTCTTAGCATCAGTGTCAGAGGTTCTTTAATTCCGTCAATAGATAAAGAAGCATTTTCCTGTTTAACAGATCTAGAATTTTCTGCAAGCATGGGCAGAACCAATTCTGCTAAAGCAGGGTTAGCTTCTTTCAATAGCACACCTATTTGCAATACGCTATTGCCAAGAATTCTGACTGCTCCCATATTGGCAGAGCGTAAACGTTTCATTTGATCTAAAACGATAATGCCAGTAGAGAGATTTTCCAAAATTCGCTCACGGAAAATATTGGATTGTTCAAGCTTTTCTCTGCGGCTTTCTAAAGTATCCATAGCATCATTGACTCTTCGAACCATAACATTAAAGGCACGAGTCAGTTCATTAATTTCATCAGCACCGGTAAATTCTTTAATGGGTTGAAAATGACCTCCGGTAACTCTTCGCGTTCCTTCTGCTAATTGCCTAATAGGCGCTGTTGTTCTGCTGGCAAAAGAAAATGCAGCTAAAACTGCGCATAAAGCGGCTAATAAAAGGCTCAGAACAAGTGACCAGTGATAAATAGTTTGCAATCCGCTACGAGTGAAAATAATTTGCTGATAATCGAGTAGACCACTAGTGACTGCATTGATGTTTTGCGCTACAGATTGAGGAATTTCTAAGCTGACTTGTAAAAATAATTCATCTGAAGATGTGTGGTTATTGATTGGGACAATTGTGCGAATTCTTAAAGTAGGTTGATTTTGCCCCGATACGGTCTCTTCTTCTATGTCTGAAAAATAGCCTTGTTGCTTAACAGTCTGAAGTTCCCGAGTAGGGATCACTAAATCCACTGAAGCCAAAGCAGATGTTTGAGTAATAATCTGACCATTTCCGTCAATAAGGAAAAGAATAGCAGAATTGGTCAGGTCACTCATACGCATTAACTCATCGCTCATTTCTGTAAACGAAATGGTGCTGAGTCTATCGGCTATGGTTCGTGTAGTTACCAATTGATCGTTTTGTATTCTCAGTAAGGAATTCTGAGCTAATGCAACCCCAGAATCCAGAGCTTTTTCCACTTTGGAGTCAACGCCTGAGTCAAACGCCTGAGAAATTAGATGGGTTGAAATTGTGTAAATCAGTAAAGAAGGTAAAAGCGCTACAAAAGAAATTGTGCAGACAAGTGTTGCTAACATGCGTGAACCGAACTGCTTTTGCCGGTATCTTTTGATAAGTTTTGAAATGAGTGAGATGACGGCAATTAATAACCCCAATACTACTAATGCATTGATGATTAGTAACAGGGGAAAGTAGGGTTCTAGTTCGCGTGATGTTGTCCCGGCAGAAGTTAAAAGAAAAAGAAGGACAACAATGATAGCCAGACCGATACTAGCGCCGTATCTGAGACGATATCTCATTGCTTGTCGCCCTTTTCTGGATTAGTGATACTTCTATCGAAGTCGACAGAATGCCAATCGGAAGTCAGGTCCCAATCATTTTCACCGATTGTAACTTGCATTGGCAAAGGTAATTGCTCTGTGTCCAATCTAACCATTACTTCTGCGACACAGTCTTCAGGATTTTCTATAACAGGATCCTCAGAAACTCGCCATCCATGAAGCGACTTAAGAATTGATAAGGTTTCCGAAAGAGAATCAAAAGATTGAGATAAACCGCCACGGGAAAGTCTGTACTGACGGGTAAGAGGACTGTATGATAATCTTGTTAACAGAGAGGCTTCAACGATTGGTTTGTTGACCCAATACCAACGTTGCCGTTCAATTGTGAACTCTGTCACAAAGTAAAGTGGGATACCTCGGTTGAGAGCATCCTGAACACTTCTTGGCAAATCAAATTCAACGTTGACATCAAGATAGAGTCCTTGTGGGGTACTAAACCGTGAAGAAAGCGTTGAAAACATAACAGTAATGTCATTTGCCCAAGCAGGCACAACACTCCCGAGTCCTAATAAAAGACTCAATATCAGTGAGACAGAGTGTTGTTTAAATTGCATCAGCTTTTGCTCCTCTTATTCAAAAGAGCATAAAAAAATCCGTCATGGTTCTTCGGTAAAGCATTATTATTTTCGCTTTCTGTCGGCAAAAGGCGAAGCATACCGTCCGAAGCTAAAGGCGTAGCCTTCAAATGAGCTTGAGGATGTTTTTTTAAAAAATTTTCTATCTGCTCAGGACCTTCCTCAGGGAAAATAGAGCATACGATATAGAGTAAATCTTTTCCATCAGGCAACTTTTCCCAAAGAGCTTCGAGCAGTCTGGCTTGCCTTGAAGCCAAAACCTTGACATCCTCGGGCCTCCTGCTCCAAACGATATCCGGATGACGTCGAACAATGCCAGAGGCAGTACATGGAGCATCAAGCAAGATGGCGTCAAACATTCCCAACTGGTTTAGCACATTTTTATCGCCCGCATCCCCAACGACTATTTTAGCTTCCAGACCGAGACGAGAGAGCGTTTCATGAATTTTAGAAGCTCTAGCAGGGTCCACTTCCATGGCTGTTACATTAAGCGTTTGGCTTTCCAAAAGTAATGCTGTTTTTCCTCCCGGTGCAGCGCAAGCGTCCAGAACTTTGTCATGATCTTTCAGACTAAGAAATTGTGTGACCAACTGACTGCCAGCATCTTGGACTGAACAATGACCAGATAAAAACCCCGGAATTTTTTCAACTGGGCAGGGCGGATCAATGATGACGGCTAATGGTCCCACCTGTTGGCCGTGTAAACCAGCATGATTTAAATTGTCCAGAAACTCTTCGACAGAAATCTTGGATACATTGACTCGTAACGTCAATGGTGGTCGGCTATTCTGAACTCGCAATATGTTTTGCCAATTTTTTGGATAGGCCCGGCGTATCTTTGAAATCCACCAACCTGGTGCGTTGAAACGTGCACATAAATTGGTTTTAAAACCCTCACTTAGTTTGGTTCGATTGCGTAGAAAATTTCTCAAAACTGCGTTGACAAAACCTCCTGCCCACTTTGTTTGTGTCAGAGTTTTGGCAGCCTCTACAGCTTGATCTACGACTACAAAATCCTTTTCTTTGTTTTCAAGTAATAAAGCTAAGGAGATACTCAATAAGGCTTTAATATTCTCTTTTGGTTCCTTTTGAACAAGTTTTTTCAAAAGAACTTCGACTTGTGCACGATGCCGTACAGTTGTGTAGAGCAAACTCTGAACGATACTCCTAAGCTCTGGATTTTGTTTATTAAGACAGTAGCTTAGAGCCCTTTCCAAAGAAGCAGACTCTTTAATCATCAGTTGCCATCCACTTGTGCAGACGGCCATAGCTTGACCAAGCAGTGCACTCATTTAAAGTACTCTCCACGAGTCACCGGGTAGCCTTGAAGAAAACTTTGTGCTGCCATTTTGGGTTTGCCTGGTCTTTGTAGAACAGTGGCCCGCACAGCACCTTCAGCACAGGCGATATCAATTCCATTCTTGCTCACTGCAAGCACTTCGCCCGGAATTCCCTTGAGTTCAGGAAGGGATTGAGCCTCCCAGATCTTTATAACCGTGCCATTGTGCTCAGCAAAGGATGAAGGAAATGGTGTGAAAGCACGAATCCTTCTTTCAACAACATGACAGGGCAAATGAAAGTTAATCTGCCCTTCAAGCTTTGTGACTTTGTGAGCGTAAGTGATTCCTTCTTGAGGTTGTTCTCGGATCGTGATCGCTGTGGGGTTAGCGAGCAAACGCACTAACATCTCAGCGCCAAGCTTAGCTACGGTCTCTGTTAGAGTTGAGGTGGTTTCCTTACCGTTTAGCTCAAAACTTTCTTGAGCAAGCATAGGTCCTGTATCTAAACCTACATCCATTTTCATGAGCGTTACGCCAAAACTGGTATCTCCAGCTTCTATCGCTCTAGTGATCGGCGCAGCTCCTCTCCAACGAGGTAAAAGACTGGCGTGAATATTGATGCATTTAACACTCTGGCTGGGGCCGATTCCTTTGGGAATATTTAAGACCGATTCAGGTAACAGCATTCCGTACGCAGCAACAACCATTACATCAGCCTCAACTGATTGAAGTAGCTCATGCATGGCCTGAGCTTCCAGCGCATCCTTTTTGTAGGAGAGTGTTTTTGGGGTTCTTACCTCAATTCCGTTCTGTATAGCTAACGCTTTGACAGGGGAAGGGGTCAATCTCATACCTCGTCCGCTAGGTCGATCAGGTTGTGAAAGCACTAGACGGACATCATGCCCGGCCGCTAGTAAGGCACTAAGGGCAACAGCAGCAAAAGGAGGGGTTCCAGCAAATATAATCTTCATGCTCATAATTTTAATGTTTTCGTATTCAGCTGAGTTTGATTTAAGAGCTTTTTTACTGGTCCATTTAAAAGTTGTTGGTAAAGCGATACACTTTTCAATCATGTGAGGACTTTTATGCAGACATTTAAAACAATTGACAATATCCGTATCGCCTATAGTGTCTACGGTGATGATTCTGCGCCGGTGGTTCTAATGATTATGGGGTTGGGGATGCCTTCACAGGCTTGGCCAACTCATTTAATCGAACAGTTAGTCCGTCAAGGGTTACGTGTTATTGTTTTTGATAATAGGGATAGTGGGCAATCAACAAAGATTCAACAGTCTATCGGTTCTTTTACAGTGTTTAGGGCTATTTTGAAAACATTACTGAGAAAGCCTGTCTCTGGCTGTTATTCTCTCGAAGATATGGCGGCGGATGCTGTTGCTGTTTTGGATCAACTTCAAGTCAGGCGAGCTCATATTTTAGGTGTATCTATGGGAGCTATGATCGGCCAGGCGTTAGCCTATCTTTATCCTCAACGAGTAGCTTCGCTTGTTTCGATAATGGGAGCCTCCGGTAACCCAAGGACAGGTCTAGGAAAATTTCGTGCAATTAAGGCGTTGTTGAGTAAACCTGACCAGCCAAATAATGTGGTTTCGATGCGAAAATACCTTCACAAAATATTTAAAGCTATCGGATCACCTCATTACTGTTATTCTGAGCAGCAGATTAAAATCCTGGCAAATGCTCTTCTTGATTCAGGTTTTGATCGCAGTTGGACTTATCGGCAATTGTTGGCAATTTTGGCATCTGGTGACCGCTCGAAATACTTGAAACGCATTATGACTCCAACTTTAGTTATCCATGGTCGTCAAGATCCTCTTTTACCCATAGCCGCTGGAGAGGAAGTGGCAAGACTTATTCCCAATTCCAGAATAATGACGGTCGATGGGATGGGCCATGACCTACCAGACCAGATTGTTGACCAAATTATTCCTGCAATAAGCCAGCACTGCCATCGGTATAAGGATTAATGAGCGTTTTCTTTCTTTTCCTGTTGACGACGTTTTTTAAGCTTAGCGCAAGCACGGTCATACTTCAGGCGGCTGAGATGATCAATAAAAACCGTACCATCTAAGTGGTCAAGTTCGTGCTGGATGCAAATCGCTAATAAACCATCTGCATGAAGCTCCTGTTCCTTGCCCTCTAGGTCTGTGTATTTCAGCGTAATCTCGGTACTGCGGCTTACTTTTTCCCAAATCCCGGGTAAAGAAAGACAACCCTCTTCTCCGATTTCTTGCTCCTGGCTTCTCTGGGTGATAACAGGATTGATAAGAGTCATCAAATTATTTTTTTCTTCGCTCACGTCAAGCACAACCATTCTGATGGGTTCACCAACTTGAGGAGCCGCTAGTCCTACTCCTGGTGCTTTGTACATGGTCTCTCCCATATCGGCCGCTAAACGACGGATTTGGTCATTGATTTCTTGAACCGGTTGACAGTTCATAGCTAAAACAGGATTGGGAAATTGTACGATGGGTAAAATAGCCACAAGCGATCTCCAGAAGAGAATATTCTTTGAACGTGGGATTTTAGCGCAATTGTTACTTTTATTTTGAGTTGGTTCGATCTATGTCCTTAGAAAATCAACGAAATTGGTTACGTTTAGCTCTTTTGCCGGGGATGCAGTTTGGAGAGTTTTACCGTTTGCTGAAGACATTCGGCTTGCCTGAGGAAATTTTTTTACAAAGCTTATCTTCTTTAATGACTGTTATTCCACAAACGCTAGCTATTGAGATAAAAAAAGGCCCCTCAGAAGAAGACGAAGGCAAAATCGAACACTTGACACATCTTCTGTCTGTTATTCCTAGCTCCAGGTTACTTATTCCAACTGACCAAGATTATCCGTTTAATTTTTTATCTGTGACACCTTCTCCTCTGGTTGTATTCGCAGTGGGTGAAGTGGCGTTGCTGAATCGAAAAAGTGTGACCTTAGTTGGTTCTTCTCATCCGAGTACAGAAGGAGAGGATACGGCTAGGGCTTGGGCGGCATCGCTTGCCCACAAAGATATAAATCTTGTTGAGGGAGACCATTGGGGTATTGAGGCAATCGCGCTAAGATCAGCTTTGAAAGCGGATCCGTTTTCTGTGACTGCTATTTCTAAAGATCTGTTATTTGAAAGTAACAACATCCAAAAACTTCTATTTTTTGTAAAAAAAGGGCTATTTTTGTCTCCTATTGCTAATGCTAAAGAGAGTTGGCTAATGCGGCAGCAGTTGCTTGTGGCTTGTGCTCAGCATTTTGTTGTCATCGAAGCCAGTGCACGATCTAGAGTTTTATCTTTGGTAAAAGAAGCCTCCGATATGGGTAGAGATATTATGGCAGTCCCGGGATCTATACATTCACCTCTTTCAAAAGGTTGTCACAAGCTTATAAGGGAAGGCGCTAAACTGGTCGAATCTGTCGATGAAATCCTTGCTGAAATGTCAAATTAATATGTTTGACAAAAATAATTTTGTAAAAAGTTTGTAGAGTTTTCTGCTACTCTAAAAAAGGTAATTCGAGGAAGGTCCCCGAAAATAGGTTTAGAAGTCAAATGAATAAAAAAATTTTAGTTATTGCGGAAAAGCCTTCAGTTGCTTCGGATATTGCAAAAGCGCTTGGCGGAATGAGCCGAGAAAAAGATTATTTCGAAGGGGAAAATTATGTAGTGAGTTCTGCAGTGGGGCATTTGTTGGAATTGGCTGTACCAGAAAAATATGATGTAAAAAGGGGAAAATGGACCTTTGCCAATTTGCCAGTGTTGCCGCCTACGTTTGAGCTTAAGCCCATTAAAAAGACGGAAGAACGTTTGAAGCTTTTGAAAAAGCTTCTGAAAAGAACCGACATAGACACTGTTATTAATGCTTGTGATGCCGGGCGCGAAGGTGAATTGATTTTCCGATACATTATTCAAGCTAGCAAATGTAAGAAAACGATCAAGCGTTTATGGCTACAGTCCATGACACCTGCTGCAATCCGTGATGCCTTTAAGCATCTCAGAAGCGATGAGGAAATGCAGCATCTGTCGGATGCTGCTCGCTCTCGATCCGAGGCTGACTGGCTTGTGGGTATTAATGGAACACGTGCAATGACAGCATTTAACAGTAAGGATGGTGGGTTTTTCCTTACTACTGTCGGTCGTGTTCAAACTCCCACGTTAGCAATTGTGGTTGAACGAGAAGAAAAAATTAATGCTTTTGTTAGCCAAAAGTACTGGGAAGTGCACGCAACAGTTCAGACAGCCTCAGGTTCCTATGAAGCAATATGGTTTGATCCTACCTTCAAAAAGAATGAAACTCGACCGCAGGACAAAGCTGAGCGTATTTGGCAAGAAGATCGTGCCCAGAGCATATGCGCTAAATTATTGCATCAACAAGCACAGGTTCATGATAGTGCTAAACGCACCACTCAACTTTCCCCTTTGCTTTTTGATTTAACTAGTTTGCAAAGAGAGGCTAATAATCGTTTCGGTTTTTCCGCTAAAACGACTTTAGCATTAGCTCAAGCTCTGTATGAGAAGCATAAAGCCTTGACTTATCCTAGAACCGATGCAAGAGCCCTTCCAGAAGACTACATATCGACAGTTCATGAAACGTTGAAGATGTTGTCGGATTCTTCTATTTACAGCGGCAGCGTTAAGGAAATTCTTTCTCATCAATGGGTTAAACCAACTAAGAGAATATTTGACAATTCTAAGATTTCTGATCACTTTGCCATTATTCCTACGTTGCAAGCGCCGAAAAAGCTCACAGAAGCAGAGGAGAAAATTTACGATTTAGTTGTGAAGCGCTTCTTATCGGTTTTTTTCCCTGCAGCTGAATATGATGTGACGACTCGTATCACAGAGGTTGAGGGAGAGAAATTAAAGACAGAAGGCAAAGTGCTTGTTAAGGCCGGATGGCTTTCGGTTTACGGCCGAGATGTCCAGGAGGCGGAGACTTTGCCTGCCGTTGCAGAAAATGAAAAAGTTTTCATTGAAGGCTCAGTTGTAGAGCAAAAAGCAACTAAGGCTCCGCCGCGTTACACAGAAGCTACATTGTTGTCTGCAATGGAAGGGGCAGGTAAACTCGTTGAGGAGGATGAGTTACGTGCGGCTATGGCTGGTAAAGGCCTGGGAACTCCTGCAACAAGGGCTGCCATTATTGAAGGGTTGTTACTACAAAATTATCTTAGACGTGACGTAAGGGACTTGGTGCCGACATATAAGGCAAGACAGCTTTTTGCTCTACTAAAGGGCTTAGGAGTGTCGGAATTATCTGAACCTGAATTGACGGGGGAATGGGAATATAAACTGGCTCAAATTGAGCGAGGGGAACTATCTCGAGAAGTCTTTATGAAAGAAATTCGGGATATGACCGTCAGTATTGTAGACTCTGCTAAACGTTACGAGGGCAATACTGTTCCGATTGAAAATCCAGCGCATCTAAAGAATCCTTGTCCGAAGTGTGGAGGGGAGATTGTCGAAAACTATAGGCGTTTTGCTTGTACTCAATGTGACTTCAGTTTACCTAAGCACCCGGGGGGACGAACTTTTGAGGTTGCAGAGGTAGAAGCATTGCTCAAAGAAAAGGAAATCGGACCATTAGATGGCTTTATCAGTAAGTTGGGGCGTCCGTTCTCTTCCAAATTACGTTTGACAGACGATTTTAAGTTGGAATTCGACTTTGGAAATGAGCAAAAGGATAGCAATGAACCGATTGATGTATCGACACTTAAAGTTATTGGGAAGTGTCCTAAATGCGGTTCTCAAGTCTTTGATAGTCCAAAAGGTTATGTTTGTGAGAAAACTTTAAAGAAAGAATGCGACTTTAGAATTGGCAAGACTATTCTTCAACAACCTATCTCTGAAGATCAAGCCGTCAAAATTCTCTCTGAAGGTAAAAGCAGTGAACTTCAAGACTTTGTTTCTAATCGAACAAAGAGAAAGTTTTCTGCCTTTTTGGTGTTAGGTAAAGATGGGTCTATCGGTTTTGAATTTTCACAGAAAAAAGCAACCTTAACTCGTAGTCGTAAGAAAAAGTAGGAACTGTTCTGATTAAAACAAAAGGCTGGAATTGTCACAAGTTAGAAACACAATTCCAGCCAAAAATTTCCTAAAAAACTATTTGAGTGGTTCAATGTTAGATTCCAAAACAACCGTTTTAGATTGCTCGGGTTTAATGACAGAGATGAGCACTTGATCGACTTTATTTTTGTCTGTATCAATAACTTCAAAGCGGTAACCGCCGTAAACTACTTTGTCGGTACGCTTAGGAATTTTTCTGAGCATATACATCATAAAGCCTGCAACAGTTTCGTAAGTAGAGTCTTCAGGCAGACTATCTACATCAAGTAAGCGTTCTAAATCATCAACCGGTGTAGAGCCGTCTACTAACCAAGATCCATCCTCTCTTTCAACAATTTGGGATTCTTCTTCTGTAGTGACTAGATCGCCCATAACGGTACTCATGACATCATTTAGCGTGATAATGCCGACGACTAATGCATATTCATTGATGATGACAGCAATGTCGCTGTTAGTACGCTTGAAAGTGTCAAGAATTTCAGACAGAGTCAGTGAATCAGGTACAAGTTGTACCGGGTGAACCAATCCGTCATCCTTAAGTGAAAGAGGGTGATCACTCATTATGCGGCCAAGCAGAGCCTTAGAGTCAATTACACCGACTACATTGTCAAGCGTTTCATTACAAACAATGTATTGATTGTGTGGGCAACTAACAACTTTTCGGCAAATTTCTTCTTCAGAGTCAGTCAGTAAAAAATAAACGATATTTTCCCGCGGTGTCATGGAACTTGGGACTGTACGGCTTTCTAACTCGAAAATATTTTCAATGGCATTTTTTTCTTCACTGGCAATGACTCCTGCTGCAGTTCCGGCATCGACTGTTGCAATAATATCTTCAGAAGTGATTTTGTCTTTAGTCCGTTCGGGAAGGCCGAAACGGCGGATGATAATATTGGCTAATCCATTGAAAAACCATACAAAAGGGCGAAGAATCTTAATCAAAAAGCTCATGGGCCCGATAATGGCCATAGCAATTGATTCCGGTGCAACTAAAGCCAAGCGCTTAGGAATAAGGTCTGCAAACAGAATAAATAAAGTAGTCGATGTAATAAAACCACCCCAGAAGCCAACGTTATGAGCTATCGCAGTGTCGTGAATGAAAATGGAGACCAATGAAGTGAAGTTAGGGGTAAAAAGACGTTCACCCAAAATACCGCCAGCCAGAGACAATGCGTTAACACAAATTTGAATGACCGTAAAAAAATGCCCCGGATGTTCTTGTAAGGCTAAAACACGGGAAGCTTTTTTATGGCCTTCATCAGCTAGGGTACGCAAACGAATTTTTTTAGCTGCAGCCAGTGAAATTTCAGAGATAGAAAAAAAGCTACTGGTGAAAATCAGAGCGATTAGACAAAAAAGTAATGCGGTAAATGACATAAAAATTGGACGAATTTAACAAGCGCTAAGTATAGCAAAAATAAAGACTTTTTTCTAAAATTACAAAAACTAGTCACTTTGTATATTGTTGTTTTTTTCTATTTAAGTAACAATATCGACAGAGCTAGGAGAGGTGCTCTCCCTGGGTGGTTTTCTGTCAAAACTTCTGGTTGACTTCAAAAAGTTTTGGCAAAAATATAAGAAAGAGGAAAAATATGAATAGGACATTAATTGCCTTATCCGTTGCATGTTTAGGATTGACCGTTAGTTCGCTCTCTTTTGCAGCGACAAGTACTCTTGAAACGGTTAAAGCTAGAGGGCAGTTGATTTGCGGTGTTAATACTGCAGCGCCTGGTTTTGCTTCCGTGGACAGTAAAGGCAATTGGACGGGGTTAGATGTTGATGTCTGTCGAGCTGTGGCTGCGGCAACCCTTGGAGATGCTTCTAAAGTGAAATATGTGCCTTTAAGTTCTCCTCAGCGTTTCACAGCGTTACAGGCTGGTGAAATTGATGTATTGGCTCGAAATACTTCTTGGACGATGAATCGAGATACGACGACAGGGGCGCTATTTACGGCCGTTACCTACTACGACGGACAAGGCTTTATGGTGCCTAAGCGTCTTAATGTCACGAGTGCAAAACAGCTTAATGGAGCAACAATTTGTGTACAGTCGGGGACTTCGAGTGAGAAAAGTCTTGCTGACTTTTTCACCACGAATAATATGAAATTTAAGACAGTGGTGTTTGATACCACTGAAGCAACTCAAGCAGCTTTTTTCTCCGGCCGTTGTCAAGCCTATACAACCGACATGAGTGATTTGGCTGGAGGTCGAGCAAATGCAACCAATCCTGCAGACTACGATATTCTCCCGGAAGTTATTTCCAAAGAACCGTTAGCCCCTGCAGTACGTCGTGGCGATGATGAATGGTACTCTATTGTTCGTTGGTCTATTTTTGCCATGATTAATGCCGAAGAGCTTGGTTTAACTAAGGCCAACATTGACGAAAAGAAGTTAAGTGATATGCGTCCTGATGTACAGCGATTGGTTGGCGCCTCTGAAGATATGGGTAAAATGCTAGGTTTGGATAAGGACTGGAGTTATCGTATCATCAAACAGGTCGGTAACTATGGTGAAAGCTTTGAAGCCAACTTGGGACCTAAGTCAAAACTCGGTTTGCCCAGAGGAAATAACAATCTTTGGACTCAAGGCGGTCTGTTGTACGCGCCACCGATCCGCTGATAATCGGAGATTGATGAAGTGGCGGTTGTTTCAACCGCCATTTTAGTTAAAGATGCAAACGCAAAAGAAAAACCATCTCTCAAGCCTGACTGGTGACTCTGCTTGGCGTAGGCGTGAAGCCTATCGTCGCCGAAAAGAGTGGTTCTGGCAATTTGTTGTCTTCGCCCTAGTGCTGGGGGTTATTTATCTTTTTGCCCAAAATATATTTAGTAATTTACAAGCCAGAGATATTCGTTCTGGATTTGCCTTCTTAAGTGATCGGGCTAGCTTTGAGATTGGTGAGTCATTAATTTCAATCTCTTCAAATGATAGTTTCGGTCGAATGTTTCTGGCCGGTTTTTTCAATACAATTCGTGTTTCATTTTTAGCGGTTATATCAGCAACTATTTTGGGTGTGATCGTTGGTTTGATGCGTCTGTCAAAGCATCCGTTGGTTCGCTTTTTAGGTATGGCGCATGTAGAGTTTTACCGAAATATTCCGCTTCTGATTCAGCTTTTTGCAATCTATCTTGTTATTACTGAATTTCTTCCCGACTCTTTTGATCCCATCCATTTTGGCTCTTGGGCTATGTTGTCTAAAGCTGGCTTTCAATTCAGCGTACCATTGTTTTTATGGCAAACAAATTTAACAGCACTACTTGTTGCAGTTATTGCGTTCCTTGTTGTAAAACGTTGCTTAGTTAAGAAATTAACAAGCCTGGTTGCCACTTGTGATGCGATACTTGTTGCTGTGATTATTGCCTTATTGGAATGGTTTGGGGCTGGAGTTCTGTTTGGTTGGAGTCAACCTCATAGAGAAGGGTTCTTAGTGACTGGCGGAGCTAGCGCTACTCCAGAATTCATGGCTCTTTGGATAGGATTGACAACATTTACTTCAGCATCTATTGCCGAAATTGTTAGAGCTGGAATTTTGGCAGTTCCTATTAATCAGTGGAGGGCAGCTGAAGCGTTGGGAATGACACGATTGCAGACGATAAGTTATGTGATTTTGCCTCAGTCGCTTCGATTAATTATTCCTCCTATGTCCAGTCAATATATGAATTTAACGAAAAATTCTTCGTTGGCTGTCATTATCGGTTATCCGGATATTGTCAGTGTGGGGAATACATCGATTGTTATCATGGGGCAGGCTCTAGAAGCGATAGTCATCATCATGATGGTGTATTTGCTACTTAACCTGATCATTGCATTGATTATGAATCGAGTTAACACAAAAGTGGTCTCAGTGCCACGCTAAGGACGGAAAATGATGTTGATGAATGCCACCCTTAGCGAAAGCCTCCGGAAAGACTATCTTGGTTCACCCGTTCGATCACTGCTCACCCTTTTAATTACTGGCAGTTTGTTTTGGTTTGCTGTTCAATTTTTAGACTGGGGAGTGTTGAACGCAGTCACTGAACCTAATCTCGCTCTTTGTCGTTCCTCTGATGGAGCTTGTTGGGGTTTTGTGGCTGAAAAATGGCGTCTGATTCTTTTTGGGCGTTATCCGTACGAAGAGCAATGGAGGGCGGGACTGGCTACTTTCCTTATTGTTTTGATGTTAATCATCACAGCGATACCGCTTTTTTGGACTAAAAAGGGGTTCAAAGCGATTGTTATTGGTTGGATCCTTGCTTTTGCAGCGTTTTTCCTTCTGATGGCAGGAGGTATTTTTGGTCTCACTTCTGTGGATTCTGACGCCTGGGGTGGGTTACCACTTACGGTCATTTTAACTTTAATTGGTATGACCTTTTCTGCGCCGATTGGGATTGCATTGGCTATTGGTCGACGCTCATCTTTACCAGTTCTGAGAGTGCTTTCAGCCAGTTATATTGAATTGGTTCGGGGCGTGCCGTTAATTACGGTTTTATTTGTTGCGACTTATATTTTTCCTTTGCTTTTGCCGTCTGGTTTAGCCATTGATGGTTTTTGGCGCATTGCTCTAGGTATTGTGCTATTTCAGGCTGCGTACATGGCAGAAACTGTAAGGGGAGGATTACAAACGATTCGTAGCGGCCAATTCAATGCCGCAGCCTCTCTAGGTTTTAAACCATGGCAAGTGTATGCCTATATCATTTTGCCGCAAGCTCTGGTTGCCGTCATCCCTGCATTGGTCAACAGTTTGCTTTCAACATTTATGGATACATCTTTGGTGACAGTTGTATCTATGTATGATCTAACTGGAGCGTTGCGTCTCGCACTGGGAGATCCCCAGTGGCGTCAATTTTTTGTAGAAGGTTATATATTTGTCGCCGCAATTTACTTCTTTTCCAGCCTTTTGATGTCTCGATACAGTATTTGGTTGGAACGACGAATTAAGAAAGGCAGTACACATGATTAAAGTTCATGAACATACGATTGAGGTGACTAATTCAGACGATCCCCTTTTTAAGTTACTGACCGTCTCAAATTTATTGAGGCACCTAGAGCACTATGCAAAGCATCCCCATGAATATTTCGAGCCTATAGAAAGTTCAGAGGTTAAGGAGTCATTCGAAGATGGAGTGCATGTACTTGATCGTGTTTTGCACTTCAGCTCAATGGATGTAAAAGATAGGGTCAGTTTTCTCGATAACCACACGATGGTAACCGATATTGAACATACAGAAAACTATCCAGGAAGCCGACTGACTATTGCAATCCAAACATTGGAACTAAAAAATACGATTAGTCTTCATTTTCTTTATGAAGAAGACATTGAAACAGCGCCTCAAGAAGATATCTTTTTGTCACTGAGACGCAAAGCATACGAACAAAAAGACCAAGATATGGTAGAGCGGATCAGACAACAAGCAGGTCGTTTATCTGAACTCTCATAATTCGTTAATTTTCCTTTCGAAAGATTGAACAATGACATTGACTCAAGAAGCCAATACGCGAATCGCTTTGACTTTATCGAAAGATATTAAAGCGACCAATGCTCAGGTACTTGCAGCTGTAGATTTATTAGATAACGGTGCAACAGTGCCTTTTATCGCCCGTTATCGCAAAGAAGTAACGGGAGGGTTGGATGACTCACAGTTGCGTTTGTTGCAGGAACGATTAGTCTACCTAAGAGATATGGAAGCTCGTCGTACAGCTGTCATAGACTCAATTGCCTCTCAGGGCAAATTAACAGATGAGTTGAAGTTAGCTTTAATGCAAGCAGAAACTAAGCAACGTATTGAAGATTTGTATTTACCGTATAAGCCAAAGAGACGCACTCGTGCACAAATAGCAAAAGAGGCGGGCTTAGAGCCTTTGGCCGATAAGTTACTTGAAAATCCGACATTGGTTCCTGAACAAGAAGCTGAGCACTTTCTTAACCCTGAAAAAGGGATATCTGCAGTTAAAGATGCTTTAAATGGAGCTAGGGATATTTTGGCTGAACGATTCAGTGAGGATGCTGAATTACTTGCAGTCCTGAGATCCTTTTTAGGTAAGCACGGTTTTATTGTCTCTGAACTTGTGCAGGGTAAAGAGGGTGATGGAGCAAAATATAAAGATTATTTTGATTTTGAAGAGCCGTTAAGCTCTATTCCTTCTCATCGTGCATTAGCCCTTTTTAGAGGACGCCAAGAAGGAGTGTTGTCAGTCAAAGTTGCGCTCAGTGAACAGGAAGAAGCACAAGTTCCTCATCCTTGCCAACAGATGATAGCCGAGCATGTCGGGATCAAAGATTTAGGTAGGGCAGCAGATAAATGGTTGTTGGATGTTTGCCGATGGACGTGGAGAGTCAAAGTTTGTCTGAACCTTGAGAGCGAACTTTTTGAAACTGTTCGTGAGCGAGCCGAAGAGGAAGCTATTCGAGTTTTTGGTATCAATTTGAAGGATTTGCTTCTTGCAGCACCGGCAGGTCAAAAAGGAGTGATTGGGTTGGATCCAGGCCTTCGGACCGGTGTGAAAGTTGCGGTAATTTCTTCAACTGGTGGTGTATTGGAAACAGGGGTGATCTATCCTCATGAGCCCAAAAGACAGTGGGATCAGTCTATAGAAATTTTGGCTGCCTTGGCTAAACGTCATGGTTCTAAGTTAATTAGCATAGGAAACGGTACGGCAAGTCGCGAAACAGATCGACTAGCTGGCGAATTGATTGCCCGGCATCCTGAATTAGGTTTGACGAAGATTGTAGTAAGCGAAGCTGGAGCAAGCGTGTATTCAGCAAGCGAACTTGCGGCCAAAGAATTCCCAAATATGGATGTCAGCTATCGTGGTGCAGTATCCATCGCAAGGCGACTGCAGGATCCGTTGGCAGAGTTAGTCAAAATCGACCCTAAAGCCATCGGTGTGGGTCAATATCAGCATGATGTTAATCAGGTGCATCTGGCTCAAAAACTAGATGCAGTGGTAGAGGACTGTGTTAATGCTGTTGGGGTAGATTTAAACACTGCCAGTGTGCCGCTTTTGGCCCGAGTTTCAGGCCTAACAAAATCCGTGGCACAATCGATTGTTAACTTCCGAGATGCTCATGGGGCATTTAAAAATCGTCGTCAATTGCTGGATGTACCGCGATTGGGAGAAAAAACATTTGAACAAGCCGCTGGATTTTTACGAATAACAGGTGGTGACAATCCACTTGATGCCTCCTCTGTTCATCCAGAAGCCTACCCTGTCGTTGAAAAAATTCTTCAGAAAACAGGTTCTGATATTTTTACTTTAATTGGTAATCAAAGTGTGCTACGTCAGCTAAAAGCTTCAGATTTTACAGATGATCAGTTTGGTATTCCGACGGTTAAGGATATTTTGCTCGAGCTTGAAAAGCCAGGCAGAGATCCTAGACCGGAATTTAAAACGGCTGTTTTCAAAGAAGGTGTAGAAACCATATCGGATTTGAAACCGAATATGGAGCTTGAGGGAGTCGTTTCCAACGTAGCGGCGTTCGGAGCTTTCGTTGATATTGGTGTACATCAGGATGGTTTGGTGCACGTGTCGGAGTTGGCCGATCACTTTGTGAAGGATCCTCGTGAAGTGGTCAAAGTTGGTCAAATTGTCAAAGTTCGGGTGCTCGAGGTTGATGTTGGTAGAAATCGTATTTCTCTGTCGATGAAAAAAGGTAGTCTGAGCAATAAACTAATTCGCCGTAATCAGCTTGGACAGGCTCAAGATAGACCGTTGGGTGCTATGGCAAGTGCCTTTGCTAAGCTAAAACGTTGATCCAAGCTTATGAAAATAAGTCGTTTTACTTAGCTGAAATGATAAAATCAATAGGATATGAAAACGAAAGTTTTCAGTATTTAACAAAGTTGAGGAGTTGAATATGGACAACCCTAAGGATGCAAAGCCTTTAGAAATGCCGCCGCTTTTGGCGCATGTTCAAGCTGCTGTTGATAAATTGGCTGCTTGTGAAACAATCAAGGCTGCGATTGAAGCGGTCAAACGTGATGACGAAAAAACGCTTGCCGATCAAATCGCGATTACCGAAGTAGAAGCGCCTCCTTTCCATGAAGAAGTTCGTGCGAAGGACTTCGTTCGTCGCTTGGAAGAACTGGGTCTGAAAGCTTCCATTGATGAAGAAGGTAACGTGTTGGCTCGCCGCTGCGGCAAGGGTAATGGTCCGACGCTTGTTTTGGCCGCTCACTTGGATACAGTTTTCCCGGCAGGAACTAATGTGAAAGTTCGCCGTGAAGGAGATCGTTACTTAGCTCCAGGCATCAGTGACGATGCCCGCGGCTTGGCTGCTATCTTGCAGGTATTGCGTACTTTGCAAGAATTCAAGATTGAAACGGTTGGCGATATTCTCTTTGTGGGTAGTGTTGGTGAAGAGGGTAACGGTGACCTTCGCGGTTCTAAGTACCTCTTCAACAAGAGCGGTATTCATATTGATGGTTTTATTTCTGTCGACGGTGTGAATGTTAATCGTGTTTTATGTGGTGCTACGGGTTCTAAGCGCTATCGTGTGCACTTTGACGGCCCCGGTGGTCACTCTTGGAATGCTTTTGGTACGCCAAGCGCTATTCATGCTATCGGTCGTGCTATTGCTAAGATTGCCGATTTGCAAACAGTGAGCGACCCGAAGACAACGTTTACTTGCGGCACGATTAAGGGCGGAACAACGGTTAACTCTATCGCTGCACACGTGGAAATGGAATTGGATATGAGAAGTGCTGGTGCCAAAGAATTGGACGAACTGGAAGCTCGTATTCTGCCGATCTTTGAACAAGCTGCAAAAGATGAAAATGCACGTTGGGGTTACAAGGATGAAGACGGTGTGAAACTCACTCTTGAACCGATTGGTCATCGTCCCGGTGGCGGACAAAAAGATGATGTCAGCGTTTTGCAAGCGGCTCGTGGTGCTATGGCAGCTTTGGGCATTCCGCTTTATTCCTATGCATTTGCTTCCACTGATCACAACGTGGCAGTTAACAAGGGCGTGCCTGCAACGACTCTCGGCGGCGGCGGTAAGGAAGGCTTCAACCATAACGTCAAGGAATGGTACGAACCGGTTGACGCTTATCAAGGTCCTCAATTAGCCATGCTGACGAGCTTGGTGTTGGTGGGGGTTGACGGTGTAACCGAACCGGTACTCGAAAAGCGTGCCTAATAAGCAAACGCATTGAGTCCTCCGGACTCTTGCTGTTAGCATAAAAATCCCGGCTGGCGGAAGAACCAGTCGGGATATTTTTAAGCGAATTAACGCTCGATTAACGGTTCGCCTTCTCGTGAACTACCCTGGTTCATTAACGCATTGAGCAAAATCGCACCGAAAGTGGCTGTACCGATACCACCGAGTGTAAAGCCTGCGATATTAATCGTGAAATCTCCGGCACCGAGAATTAATGTTACAGCCGCAACGATGAGATTGCGGTTATTACCAAAATCGACTTGATTGACGACCCAAATTCTTGCACCGGCAACAGCAATTAAACCGAATACTACAATCGAAACGCCACCAAGCAACGGTTGCGGAATCGTTTGAATAATGGCGCCGAATTTGGGAGAAAAGCCCAGAACAATAGCAAAACAGGCCGCTACAACGAATATTAGAGTGGAATAAACACGGGTTGCCGCCATGACACCGATATTTTCGCCGTAGGTTGTCACACCGGTTCCGCCGAAACTGGCAGCAAACATGGTGGCAATGCCGTCACCCAGAAAAGCTCGCCCCATATAGGGATCCAGATTACGCCCCGTCATAGCAGTTACTGCTTTCACGTGCCCTAAATTTTCCCCGATCAAAATAATGACAACAGGGGTGATTAACAAAATGGCATTAAAGTCGAAACTTGGAGTTGAAAAATGCGGCAGACCAAACCAAGCTGCATTGGCAATGACAGAAAAATCAATTGCAGGGCCCATGTTTAGAACGTTGGCCAAAACAAAGTAAATTACGTAGCTTAAAGCAATACCGACCAGAATCAGCAGTTTTTGAATTAAACCACGCGTGTAAACGGCAACAGCTCCTACGCAGACCATCGTAATTATGGCGATACAGGCATTAAAGGTACCATCACCGACGCTCTTACAGGCCGTCGGAGCTAAATTCAACCCGATGACCGCCACTACAGCTCCCGTTACAACCGGAGGCATGAGTTTTTCGATCCACTTGACACCGGTGCCCATCACAATCAGACCAACAACTGCGTAGATAAAGCCGCAGGCGATAATGCCTCCGAGAGCAACGCCGATATTACCGTTGAGACCGGAGCCTGCCGTGTAGCCTGTTGCGGCAATGACAACACCGATAAAGGCAAAACTGGAGCCTAGGTAGCTCGGGACGTGACCGCCGACAATGAAAAAGAAAATCAGAGTGCCTATACCACTCATTAAAATCGCGACGTTAGGGTCAAATCCCATTAACAGAGGCGCTAAGATCGTTGAACCAAACATGGCAACAACATGTTGGACACCCAAAGCTAATGTTTGGCTGGTCGGTAAACGTTCATCAGGAGCAATGATTCCGTCACGTTTTAATTTCCATTGTGGGAAATAACTCATTTATAGACTCCAAATAATATTTTGAGCATTGTAACGCCTAAGAATTTTTAACAGGGGATTTTGATGAAATTCGGTACAATAACCCCCTTAATTGTTGACTTTACGCCTTGAATTGTCGGAAGAAATTTAAAAAATGGCTCTTTTAGATACTCAATTGGCAAAGGATGTTAAAAAAAGAAGAACCTTTGCCATTATTGCTCACCCTGATGCGGGTAAAACAACATTGACTGAAAAATTGCTACTTTTCGGCGGAGCCATTCAAATGGCTGGAGCCGTGAAAGGAAGAAAAGCAGCGCGACATGCAACCAGTGACTGGATGGAAGTTGAACAACAGCGTGGGATCTCTGTGACAAGTTCAGTCATGCAGTTCGAGTATGCTGATCATGTAATTAATTTGCTTGATACGCCCGGGCACGAAGATTTCTCTGAAGATACCTACCGTGTGTTAACAGCCGTTGATGCAGCTGTGATGGTGATTGATGCTGCCAAGGGTGTTGAGGCGCAAACCATTAAACTTTTAGAGGTTTGTCGTTTGCGCAATACACCGATTATTACCTTCATCAACAAAATGGACCGAGAAGTCCGTGATCCAATCGATTTGTTAAGCGAAATAGAAGAAATCCTAAAGTTGGAATGTGTTCCGATTACCTGGCCGATTGGCATGGGTAAAACTTTTAGAGGTGTTTTTTCTTTAACTAAGGACCATCTGGTTCGTTTTACACCAGGTGAAGATCGCTTATCGGGCAATGAAGAGCTGATAGAGGGATTGGATAACCCCAGGCTAGATGAACTGTTTCCGATGGAAATGGGGTATGTTCGTGAAAGTATTGAACTGATTAAAGGAGTCAGCAATCCATTTGATATCCAGAAATTCTTGGCTGGTGAACAAAGCCCGGTTTTCTTTGGTTCTGGTGTTAATAATTTTGGTGTGAAGGATGTTCTGGAAGCCTTGGTTCAGTGGGCGCCGGAACCGCAGCCTCGAGACGGTGGTGTACGAGTGGTAGAGCCGACGGAAAAACCTTTTACCGGCTTTGTTTTCAAAATTCAGGCCAATATGGATCCGAAACATCGAGACCGTATCGCTTTTTTCCGCGTTTGCTCAGGCCGTTATACACCGGGAATGAAGGTCAAGCACTTGCGTGAGGACCGAGAGATGAAAATTCCCAATGCCTTGACATTTATGGCCAATGATCGCGTCACGATGACCGATGCAGTCGCTGGGGACATCATTGGCATCTATAATCACGGACAATTACATATCGGGGATACATTGACTGAAGGTGAAAAGCTGGGATTTACTGGAATTCCCTATTTTGCACCAGAACTGTTTCGCTCTGCCCGTCCTAAAGATCCGTTTAAGGCTAAACAACTTCATAAGGGACTTAAGGAGTTGGGAGAAGAGGGCGCGATTCAAGTGTTTGAAAACGATTTAGGACATCTGTTTTTGGGAGCCGTCGGATTTTTGCAGTTTGAAATTGTGGCTCAGAGATTGGCAACTGAATATAAAGTTGACGCGCTCTACGAAAATACTGATGTTTCAACGGCTCGCTGGCTGTCCTTTCCCGATGAACTGACACAAAAACAGTTTATGGACGAACAGGCCTCCAGACTTGCAAGAGACGCTGATGGAAATTTGGTGTACTTAGCTACTTCTATCTACAATCTGCAGACCACTCAAAAGCACTGGCCTCAGGTTCAATTCCATACTACAAGAGAAAAGAACCAAACTTTTGAATAATGTTATATCGGCTGCATTGCAGCCGATATTCTTAAGAATGTCCTGTTCTTATTTTCCAGTGTTTTGAACTACCCAGTACATTTAAGGCGACACTACGTCCAGTTTTTTGAATGCTGTTTTGTAGGTAGAAATTCGAATCACTGGGTTCTTGTTCTATAAACGGTTTATTGGCATAGAGCTGGTAATTTTTTCGTATCACTCTCGGCGTAATATTGGGCATGATGACATTGCAGCCATGCAAAATTCCCTTTTCACGACCGTTTTCTTCCAATGCATGTAAAGCAGTGGCAGCTGCGATATTGATGTCAGGCAGCACCAGGCGGGTCGTGGCAATCATGTTCAGTGAAAGCCGCATAAGAGCTTTTTCTTCCATCATGCCTTCGCCCAGCATATCAGCGCCTTCACTTGTGATATAGGGTCCCATGCCGATCATATCCAAGTCCAATTGTTGGAATGTTCGTATATCACGACATAAATCCTCGAGAGTTTGTCCCGGGATGCCGATCATGACACCGGAACCCACTTGATAGCCTGCTCGTCTCAGGTCCGATAATGCTTGATAACGACGCTCTAAGCCCTTTTCTCTGCCGGGGGAACAGTGCAGGTGATCAAATAGCACCGGATTTGATGTCTCAAACCTGAGAAGATAGCGCAAACTAATCGGATTGCCGCTTGCTTGAGCCCATTGCTTGTACACCTCATAGGTCTGTTCACCGAGCGACAGAGTGATACCCAGTCCGTTGGGCAGTTCCGGGCTAACCGTTTCAGCATGAATCGCCTTCAGTACATCTGTGACAAATGCAACAAATTTCGGATCACGTCTTTCGCCCGATTGCAGACAAATGGAGCCGTAATGATTTTGAGCCGCCCAGACAGCTGCTGCCACAATCGTGTCTTTATCGAGTTCGTAGCGAGGCACTCGGTGGTTGGATTTACGAATACCGCAGTAGCGGCAATCCAAAGTGCAGATATTGGAAAACTCAATTAAGCCTCTGTAATAAACGTTATTGCCAACGGTTTCCGTTGCCTTGTTGTACGCAGCCTGCCGCAAAATTTCCGCCTCTTGAGAGTCAGTGATTCCAAGGAGTCGGACAATATCATCGTCACTAAATTCAGTTTGTTTAACGATATCTGAGATACTGGTCATAGGTTATTTACAGGTTTTTTAAAGCTTGATCAAAGGCTGCCTTTGCATCCGGGTGGCACGCCAATACTCTTGGCAATACACCTTGAAGATAAGAAATCGTTACCCCATAGTTAGTCATGGGAACGCCTTGAGCCTTTGCCTGACGTAGGCGGGCAAGCATATGTCGGCGAGTGACAATGCAGCCGCCGCACTGAATGATGACTTTATAGGGAGAAAGATCAGTTGGGAAGTCCTTCCCAACCGCTATCTCAATTTGAAGTTCACCGAAGGTTTTTCTGAGCCAATTAGGAATTTTTACCCGACCGATATCATCTTTTAAAGGATGATGAGAGCAAGTTTCGGCAATTAAAACTTTATCGCCGGGTTTGAGCTTTGTTAAAGCTGCCGCACCGATCGCCATTTCGAGAAGGTCGCTCTTGGAGTAAGCCATCTGAATGGAAAATGTTGTTACCGGTATGGGTTCAGGAACCTCTCTGACAACACGCAGCACAACCTGACTATCGGTAATCACAAGGCGGGGTGGGGCCTTTAATTCATTGAGCGTTTCCGTGATTCTGTCTTCTTTAATGACAACGCATTTTGCACCGGCATCCAACAATTCACGGATAGCCTGCACCTGGGGCAAAATCAGTCGACCTTTCGGAGCTCCTGTATCAATAGGAGTCACTAAAATAACGGTGTCTCCGGCTTGAGCTAAGTCACCGATCAACGCTCGGTCAGGTTCAGTTTTTTCTAATACGGTTTCTATGATTGCGTCCCGTAATTCTCCGATCCCCTGACGATTTGCGGCACTGGTCTGAATGACTTTGTAGCCACGAGAAATCAGAGAATTTACCTGTTCGGCAGCAGGGGTCCGTAAATCACACTTATTGAAAACAATGATTGTGGGAGTTCCGTTTGATTTTGTGATTTTAAGGATTCCCTCCTCGTGTTCTCCCCAGGTTCCCGCCTCACAAACCACAATGGCCACATCCATCCATTCGAGCACGGAGAGACTTTTTTGTACGCGAGCCTGACCGAGATCCCCGATGTCGTCAATACCGGCCGTGTCCATAAAAACGACAGGACCGATCGGAGAAAGCTCGAATGCTTTTTCCACAGGATCAGTGGTGGTTCCTGCTACGCTGCTGACGATGGAAATATTTTGATTGGCAAGTGCATTAATGAGGGAGGACTTGCCGGCATTGCGCTTACCAAAAAGGCCGAAGTGCAATCGTAATCCTTTAGGGGTTTCCATGCGACTGGTTGCCATAGTGTTGCTTTTTCCTATCCGATAAAAAAGGGAGCCGCGTAATGATAGCGGATCCCTTTATGTCAGATGTGTATCAAAGAGATACTTTCGTACAAATTACTTTTCAAGGTTCGTACGAATAACATCCTTTTCGAGCCATTTCGGAGAATGGTGTTCGGCAGCTTCGTAAGAGATCGTGCCTTCGCCCGGTCCCCAAATACCCTTGAAGTGTTCCCAAGAGAGCAAGGCCAAGGGAATGTGAGCACAGACGACCATCAACGAGCAGATGATGGAACCCCAAACATGGAAGATGTACATCCACCAGAAGGCGCCTTTCGGAATCGCAGGAGCGAAGTAAAAGAGCATCCAACCGGTGACGGCAAGACCGTACATCATGAAGAAGAAAATGAGATAGCTCATCTTCTGACCGCCGTTATAGCGGCCTTGCGGCGGTACTTCAACCGGACCGAAGGGGATCTTGAAGAAACGACGGGGATAGCCGCCGAAGTTGCGGAACCACTTGATCGTATCCATATCCCAGGTTAACAAGGCGTTCAAGGTAGCTGCAAAACGATGCGGAGCAAACACCAGGTAACCGATCAGGTTAAAGGTATAGACCACGGCAATCCAGATGTGCCAGATCATCAAATTATTAGCTGTTTCGTCAGAGAGGTTGCAGAAATAAACAGCTGCACCAGTAAACAGCAAAGCAAACCACGTTACCGCATTGACAGCGTGAAAGATTTTGTCGGCGGGGTGGAATCGTAAAATCCGTTCAGCCATTATTTACCTCCCAAAACCGCTAATTGCGTACGCGGGTAATAGTGGGTATGCAAAAGGTGGTGAGCCAATTCGCCGGTGGCCGGTTGTGTGTGCATATCAGCGTAGAAACGCAGCACAGACTTGTTTTGGTGAGAACAAGTCAAACCGTTTTCCTGGCAAATCTTGTCATCACGATACAGACCGGCTTGACGAGCCTTAATCACATCGGAACGACGTTGGATGAGGTCAACAACGGCGTAACCCGTGACGCCGATTGCCAAAGCCGTTACACCGACAACCTTCAAAAAGCCGCGGCGACCGAGCATTGCAACGGTTTGTCGTTCGGTATATTCATACTTGCGCATTTATTGTCTCCATCCAATTAAATTTGCACGGGAACCGGCAAGGTGGGGTTTAACCACGTGGCGCTGTCGGTACGAACCGGTTGACCGCCGCCGTTGACGCAACCGCCGGGGCAGTTCATCACTTCGATGAAATGGTAGCGGTTCTTGTCTTCCTTAATGCGGCGCAGGACACCTTCGAGACCTTGCAGGGCACCGTTAACAACACAGACGCGGACTTCGAAAACCTTACCGCCCAACTTCTTAATGGGCACAGGGATTGTAGCTTCCACGACAGCGTCAGTGCGACCGCGAACAATCTTGATATCCGGGTTCTTGAGCTCTTCGCCGGACAATACGAAATAGGCCGTACGCAAAGCAGCTTCCATCACACCGCCGGAAGCACCGAAAATCGTACCGGCACCGGTATAGACTTCCATTGTGCTGCGTTCGCGGGTCTTCGGCAATTCGAGCGGGTTAATACCCTTGCGGCGGAAGATTTCTGCGATTTCACGAGCGGTAATCACTGCGTCAACGTCTTGGAAGGACGGAGTATCGGCAGGAATCTTGCCTGTTTCTACCAAATGGTGCCAGGCCGAATTCATTTCCGGACGCGCAGCTTCAAAAATCTTAGCGGTGCAGGGCGTCACAGCGACAACGTAGATGTCGCGCGGATCTTTTTTCCAGACATATTCCGCAGCCCAAGTCTTGGCGACCGGACCACCCATTTGAATCGGGCTCTTGGCGGTAGACAAATGAGGAATCAGACCCGGGTGGAACGTTTCAACATTCTTGACCCAAGCCGGGCAGCAGCTCGTGAAGTGCGGGAAGGGGTGTTTAGCGGCTTCTTCCAGTTCAGGACCGCGTTCGCCCAAGACCCAATAGCGGATCTTGTTAACGAATTCAAAGCCTTCTTCCATAATCGTTTGGTCAGCACTTTGGTTTACGTCGTAGGTAACGAAACCGGCTTTTTCCAAAGCGTTGACGAACTGTTCGGTGACAAGTTCACCGGCCTTGGCGCCGAATTCTTCACCGACAGAAACGCGAACGGCAGGAGACGGATGCGCCACAACAAGTTTGTTGGGGTCATCGAGCATCTTCATGACTTCGTCCACGAAGCTCATTTGTTCAATCGCATTAAAGGGGCAAGCGATTAAGCATTGGCCGCAAGCCAAGCAGGCATCTTCGCGAATGGAGTGGACAACACCCAAGCCGCCGGAAATGGCGTGCACCGGGCAGACTTTACGGCAGGTATCGCAACCAACACAGTTATCCTTGTTGATCTTGATGACACCGCGTAATTCGCCGCGACGGAGGTTGCCAACGTATTCAGGTCCGTTTTCACCGTGCGCGTTGGGCGGCGGCGTAAACGTATTGACCATAATCGTTTTGGACATGTTTAAATCTCTCCCAAGATTTACTGAAAATAGAATCTCTAAGTCACAAGTTCCTTGTGCACAGGTTCATCTTGAAACTCAGGGATTGTACGTACAATTCCTGTCATCAGAAATCGGCCTTGGTCCCGGCAGATCCCATGACAACGGTGGAACTATAAAGAATTTTTACAAAAAATAAGAAAAAAATAGCTCAAGAAGTACTACCTCTTTAGAGGTAGTACTTCTTCTACATATCGATAGCGGACAGCGGTTTGCGTAATTCTGCCCGAACATTATCCATACCGGAATAGAAAGCCTTCATCATGACTAAGCCAAGGAATTTTCCGGCATCAGTTACGATGAGATTATCCGGATCGGCGGGATTATCTTTAATAGCACCGGCCAGTTTTAACCCCAACATCTCTTTAAACAAAGCGCGATCCAAATCGACTCCGTGAACTTCGCGGAAGTATTTTCTTGATAACCGTGCAGCAAACAGTCCCAAAAGAAGTCTGTACTGCAAGATAGCATGCTTATCAAAACGCTTTCTGCGCTCGACCCCCATTTTTCCTTGGCTGATTCGTTCGTTGTAGCGACGCAGGCTAAACGTATTGACATAAAGGGAGTCGCCTAAAAAACTAAATGCACCGGATCCTAATCCGAGATACTCATCATGGTCGACCACGTACTCATCGAACCCCTCATCATGAGAGCGGCCAAATGTCCAGGAAGTGAGCTGATTGTAATTTTTACCCAGCGTATCCAGAATGATTCTGTACTGTGTGGCCAAGTCGGCAGTCGGAGCCGCAATTGTGTTTCTTACACTGGCTTTAGTCTGGGTGGTAACCATCAGAGGATAAGTCGTAATCTGACGGGGATTTAATTTCATCAGTAAGTCCACGTCGCGCTGCAGAATTTCCTCTGATTGACCTCTGAAACCGAAGATCATATCCACATTCATAATCGGGAAGAGCTCCTGGGCAGCTTGAATACGTTCAAAAATTTGCTCTCCGCTACCGAACTTTTCATACCGATCAATCATCTTGAGGATATTGTCATCAAAACTCTGTACCCCAACGGACATTCGGTCAACCAATCCTTTGAGATTTTTGAAGCTTTCGGTAGCCAGGTGAGCCGGATCGGTTTCGCAGGAAACTTCCTTCATTGAAGGAAAAAGAGTTCTCGCTAGTTCAATCGTTTTAATTAATTCATCTTCGAGAATAGTCGTTGTACCTCCGCCAATGTACATGGAGGTAAAGTCATAGCCCATATCCTTTGCCATCTGCATTTCTTTTCGCAGATTGACAAAGTATTCCCTGGCTTTATATTCCTTGAAGATGAAGCGGTGAAATGTGCAGTATGAACACAGCGTATGGCAGAAAGGAATATGCGCATACATCATGTACTGATGACCTTCCTGAGGTGCAGGGTGACGATCAAGAATGATCGGTTCCACGTTCAACTCACGGTCGATGTAGTACTTCATGATTCGGTCTGTTAACCCGATCATCCAATCCGGTAATAACTTATTGTGTTCAGCCATAGCAACCTAACAATTCGCTCAAAGTAAAAGACTCATTTTAACGATGACCCGCATAAAGTGCTTGAATCTGCGGAGCAAACTTTTCGTTGAGCGCTTTACGCTTAAGTTTTAGAGTCGGCGTAATCAGCCCGTTTTCAATCGTCCAGGGTTCAAGCGTCATATGCACATTTCTGGGTAAGGCATATTGAGGGAAATCTTTTACGGCAGTTTTGATTCGCTTTAAAACGGCATTGCGCGTCACGGTCGCTAAGAGACTTTCGGGGTCATTAGGATCCAAGTCTAAGGTAGCTGCCAATTTTCTCCATTCCTCTTTATTGAGGACAACGATCGTGGAAATAAACGGGCGGTTTTCCCCAATGACATAGGCCTGATCAAAAAGCGGGTCAATTTCTATGGCCAGTTCCAAATCGGCAGGAGGCACTTTTTCACCGGTGCTTGTAACAATAATTTCTTTAATTCGCCCGACAATTCTCAAAAAGCCCTCGTGGTCAAATTCTCCGACATCTCCTGTTTTGAGCCAGCCGTCTTCCGTAAAGGCTTCTCGGGTAGCCTGAGGACGATTCCAATAACCTTTCATAACAGAAGGTGACTTCACTTGGATTTCATTATCTTCACCCAAACGCACCTCAGTTTCAGGCAACGGTTTGCCGACGGTGTTGGGGTGGTTGTAAGTCAGAGAGTTACCGGCAATGATCGGGCTCGATTCCGTCATGCCGTATCCCTGAATAATCGGTAAACCTAAACCACAAAAAGCCTTGGAGACTTTAGCATTAAGCGCCGCTCCGCCACTGATGGCAATACGGAGCTGACCGCCGAATTGATTGAGCAGCGTTTTGGAGACAAGACGCTCAAGAATAGGCCATACCACAGGGTCAAGCAGTGTCATACCACCTTTTTGTCTGGGCAAACCGTATTTTTCACAAAAACGTCTCCAGCCGACCTCAACCGCCCAACCGAATAGGAAGCGGACAAAACCGGACTCTCTTGCAAGTTTTGCCTGCACCTTCGCAAAGATTCTTTCATAAATGCGCGGAACGGAAATGATGACGTTGGGTCGGACAATTCTGAAGTCCTCGGCAAGCTGCTGGATGGAGCGGGTATACACAATCGTGCAGCCCATTCCGAGCGCAAGGTAATAACCTGCCATGCGCTCAAAAGTGTGAGAAACTGGAAGGAAAGACAAAAAGACATCGCTCGGTTTCGGATAAACCGTTTTTAAAGTGTTTAAAACATTGCTGACAACGTTTTTATGAGTAAGCATCACACCTTTGGGCTTGCCTGTTGTGCCTGAGGTGTAGACGATGGCTGCCAGATCACCTTCACTGGGTCCCTCCGGCAGCTCGGTAACGCCGTGACCGGTTGCAAGCCAAGATTCAAGGTCCCAATGTTTGACACCGTCCTGACGGGCTTCGGGAGAAGATTCTTCGGTAAAGATCACATGCCTTAAGTCGGGCATAACGGTGTGCGTGAGGTAGATGGCATCCCATCGGCTTTGACGGTTGGTGACGAGTACACTAGCCTGACTGTCAGCAATAATGAAAGCGCTGGAACCGGCTGTGTCAATCGCGTGCAACGGAACGGGGACACAGCCGTTAGCTAAAACAGCTTGGTCGCAACAAACTGCATCCACTCCGTTTGGCAATAAAATCGCTACGCGGTCTCCATGCTTGAGATTCATCTTGCAGAATGCCCTGCGCCACTGCTGAATCCGTTCATCCAGATCTCGATATGAAATTCTTTCCCAGGTATTTGATCTTCGGTCAAATTGCCTCAATGCCTCAGTATGCGGGGCAATTTTGGCACGGGCCGGAACAAATTGGTCCAATGTTTTTAATTGGCTGAGTGCTTTGAATCGAATTTCTGCAGAATCAATAGCCACGGTTCACCTCGGAAAAACAGATAAAAGCTAACAATGCGCCTATTTTAAGCTCAAAGACCAGTGTTTAGTGCTGTGTTTAGTAATTGCTTTTAGTTTTTCGTTTTGTAGCCGATTTTGAGCAACCACACTGAGACAGCAAAAAAAGTGAGGCAAGTGAGGCTTGCGCAAACGGCTGCTGTCAGAGGCTCGGTTTCAAAGTAACCCAGAAATCCCCCGCGGAATCCGTCTATGAGATAGTAAAGAGGATTAAATTCAGAGAGCTCGCGCCAAGGTGAGGGTAACATCTCACATGAATAAAAGACACCGGACAGAAAGGTCAAAGGCATGATAAAAAATGTTTGAATGACTCCCATCTGTTCATAACGATCAGCCCAAATCGCAGTGATCAACCCGAGTGCTCCCATAATGAAGGCCCCTAAGGCAGCAAATACAAACACCCAAAAATAGGAACTGGTAGCAGGTGCTATCCAGATAGCAGTTGCAATCCAGACACAAGCTCCGACAATTAATCCTCTTAAAACAGATGACAGGATATAAGCTGCGGCAATTGATACATGATTGAGCGGTGTGACAAGTAAGAATGTCAGCGTGCCGGATATTTTTGATTGAACAAAAGAAGAAGAGCTGTTTGCAAAAGCATTTTGTAAAACAGCCATCATCACCAGACCGGGTACGAGAAACTCCAGATAAGGAGTTTGGGATTGCGTACTGACCCGATCCTGCAGAGCGGTTCCAAAAACTATCAGATACAGTAAAGATGATAGAACCGGAGCAGCAATGGTATGAAACGCGACTTTTCTGAAACGAATGATTTCCTTTTTCAGTAACGTCAGAAAAGCATTTTTTGCACAAAAAATTTGAGCTGAATGTGTCATGTTCGGATTTATTGTTGCGTTACCTTAATAAAAAGATCTTCCAACGTCGCTCTGGATGTCTGCAGATTCTCAACAATACAGTGATTTGCCGACAGTGTATTGAGGATATAGGTAAGATCCTGAGCGTTAAAGAATCCTAAAACGTAATGTTGGGCTTCAAGCCGCAGTACTCTGCTTTGAAGATTCGCCGGGAAATTTCCCCTGATCAGTCTGAATCGGACGGTATTTTGATCGATTGCATTGAGTAACTCATCGGTAGTACCGGCAGTGACTATTTCACCGTGGTTGATAATGGCAATTTCAGAGCAGAGATTTTGAGCCTCTTCCAAGTAATGAGTCGTTAAAACAATCGTATGACCTTTTTGATGCAGTTTTTCAATAAATTGCCAAAGCTGGTTGCGCAGTTGAACGTCCACGCCGGCGGTCGGTTCGTCGAGCACGATTAAAGGCGGTTTATGTACGAGAGCCAAGGCAACCATAACCCGTCTTTTCATGCCGCCCGACAGTAATCGGCATGGAGTCTGTATTTTTTCAGTCAGACCGAGATTTTCTAAAATTTCTTCTATCCAGTCATCGTTATTTTTCAATCCGTAGTAGCCGCTTTGAAAGGAAAGCATTTCATAGACAGATAAAAAGGGATCGCAGAGGATTTCCTGGGCGACTACACCGATATTCATCAAAGCAAGTGTTTTGTTTTTTTCGATATCAAATCCGGCGATTCGAATTTGGCCTCGGGTGGGTTTAACCAGTCCGACCAATGAATTGATCAAAGTGGATTTTCCTGCGCCGTTGGGACCTAAGAGACCGAAAAAACTTCCTTCAGTGATTTGAAGATTAATGCCTTTAAGCGCTTCAAATCCGTTTGAATAAGTTTTATGTAAGTTATGAATATCAAGAATCGGAGAACTCATAGTAATCAGTCGATTTCGTAGCGAACCGGAATTTCTAAAGTGGCTGCCTTGCTAACTTGTGTTTTTAATCCTTTTAAGTGCTGAGCTGCTGAAAGAGTGGCCCGTCTGAATAGGGCATTGCCGCCTTCCTGAAGACGATAGTCTGTTACAGCGCCTGAAGCGTCAATGGAGACAATCAAAATTGTCTGTCCTTCAAGACCAATGTCACGTGCGCGTTTGGGGTAACGTTTGTTTTGCTCAATGACCTGAACAATCTGCATCAGTGCATTAGACATTTCGTTATTGGTTTGACCGCTGCCGTTGCTGCTTGCAGCCCGTTTGGCACTGCCTACGCTCTTTGTAACGTTTTTGCGCGGTCTTTCAATTGTTTTCTTTTTTTCTTTCGGCGGCTCTTTTGGTTTTACTTCGACAGGTTTGGGTTCCTCTTTAACTTTTTCTATGATCGGCTGAGGCTCTTCAAGATGGATTTTCCACGAGCTGGCGGGAACTGTCATGATGACCCAGCGAGGTTCCTTCTTCAAAGGTATTGCCATAGAATCGACCGGTTTAATCGGTTCTTGTTGGATGCTTGCTTTTTGCGGCATTGCCAGCGGATCGGAAAACTGTAAAAAAGCGACAGCCAGTAAAGTCATTGAAACGACACTGGTAAACAGTTTTGCAGTAAAACTCGCCTGACGTTCATCAGGTCCCTGTTGCATCGTGTTGTAGGCAATATGTTTGACGGGTTTCATTGTTTAGCCTGTGTGCTGATGACAAATCGCCCTTCATTTTTTTCCTTGGCTAAGTCCACAAGCGGAACAAAAGAATCAAAAGAGGCTTTCCCATCCATGTGGATATTGAGAATAGCGTTCGATGTGGCAGCAAGGGCACCCTCGACCTGCGCTAAAGTCACCGGTTGGTTATTCATCCAATACGAGCCGTCCGAGCGGACGTTGACACTCACTTGTCTGTCGGCGCGCTTTAGCTCTGCTGTTTCACTTTCAGGCAGGATGATTTCTAAGACAGGTTTAGAAAAACTCATCGTGACCACGAAGAAAATAATGAGCATAAACAGACAGTCGATGAGGGGAGTCAGGTCAATTTGCGGATCATCATCAATGGGCGAGAGGCCCGGTGGAATAAAAATGCTCATTTTCCTTCCTCTTCATCATTGACAGCATTGGAATTATTTTTATTACGAATGCGGTTCATAATTTCGAGCGCACGATAACTGTGTTCAACCGCCTCAATATGAAACCCTCTGAATTTGAGCATTAAACCGTAGTAGACCATTAAAACGGGAATGGCAATACAAAGACCCATAACTGTTGTAATAAGTGCCTGCCAAATTCCTGCAGCCAATAATTCCGTGGAGGGAATCTCAGTGAAAGACAGTGTTTTGAAAACTTCTACCATACCGAATACAGTACCGAGAAGCCCCAATAAAGGAGAGATGACACTGATTAGCTTGAGCCATACAAGACCGTTACTGACCCTTTTGAAATTTCGGTGAAAAAGGTAGGCCACCTCCGCCCGGATATCATCGGAGTGAGAACCGTGAGTTGCGACAATATCGTAAATGATCCGAATTAACGGATTGGCAGTATTGGGATCAATATTTCGCAGACAGCGATCTCTGCCGCTTTCCAAGTCAAGGAAGTCTCGACGGAAATTTTTCCATACTCGATTTAAATAAGCGATGAGCCAAACAGAAACGTACAGGGCGTAAAGTGCAACAAAAATCAACGCGACACCCGCCGGACCGATTAATGTGTACAAAGACTCTAAATTTTCCATGACTTCAATCCTCAGGCTAAAAGCTCTCGGAAAGCTTCAGCAGCAGCCCTGTAGTCTTGCTCATTGGGGTGTTTTGCTGCTTCTTGCCGACGGGCAACGGATTCGGGAGTTTCCTTGTAACCCGGCATTTTTTTCATTTGCTCAATTAAAACCGGATTGATTTTGCCCTGACAGAGGAATGTGGCTTCTAGACGATTACCACGCTCTGAGCCGACAACTGCATCGCACTGACGTTTGAACCAATCTTTGGCACGTTCGCTTTGAGGGTTGCCGCCCATGGTGGCAAAAATCCCAAGAGATTTATTGCGAATATAAGGGACTAATTGAGCCAGATCGGGCGGCAGTCCCCCTTTGTCACACCAAAAACCGACGATTACTTCATTGTGTTGATCAAGAAGTTCTGTACATTTGAGCACATCTGTGGTGCGTTTAAGAGAAGTTGTCGGATAAACCCGATTGAGTGCCTCTCCGACTTTCCATGTGTTTCCCGTAATGGAGCTAATAATGATCAAAGCAGACATACATGACATCCTTTTATCAGCAAAATTGAGCTTTTGCTTTCATGAAACCTTCTTTAACCGATTCGATGAGCTGATGATTTTCCCGTCCGACATAGACGCTGAAGTGAAGTTTTTTATCTTTCCCAAAAAAAGCGACGTAATGAGATTCACGTCCCATAAACGGCATGGAAATAAAAGCAATGGTTTCTAAAGAGTCGGCATTAAGGTGACCGCCGATTACGGCGTCTTTAGACAAAATGTTGTAGTAGTCCATGCCGCGTTTGCCGGCGCTGAGTTTGGACTGAATTTCAAAGACATGTCCTTCATGAATGATAAACAGAGTCACTTTTTCCCATTGACTCATTTGTGCCCATAAAACATCGAAAGACGAGATATCTTTGATAAAGGAGCAGATCTCACTTGGCAGAGCTTGAGCGGCTTCTAAATCCGTGCAGCCAAGTTCCTTGGCAATTAATCCTAAGGTGACGGGCTTTTTAGCATTCATCAGTTCTTGAATTTTTTCTTTTTTATCCATTTTTATTCTCCGTAATGTGAAAAATCTTTTCTTTTAAGTGAATTCATTCTTAAAGCTTGATCTGCACACAAAGCAAGAAGCTCTAAGTCGTGAGTAATCAGTAAAACAGCCTTACCTCGATCGGCTTGTTCCTGCAAAGCTTGGGCAACTCGTTTCATATTGGCGCCGTCCAGTCCGCTGGTGGGTTCATCCAAAATGAGAATGTCCGGGTTTTTAGCTAATGCACATGCAATGACCAAACGCTGCTTTTGTCCGCCTGAAAGCGACTGAGGATGCCGTTCAGAGAGTTCCGTCAGGGAAAATGCTTCAAGCAGCTGATCGATGGTTTCGTTGGTATGCTGAGTCTGATTTGCCGCAAAAAGACAGGCTTTGATTTCTTCTCTGACACTGCGCATCTGCAACTGATGGTCGGCATTTTGAAGAACCAGTCCCGTGTGCTTAAGAAGCGTTTGAGCAGAGGTTTTTTCCCCTTTCAGATAGAGTTCTCCTGTACCGACATTCAGTCCGGTGATTAGGCGCGCCAAGGTGGTTTTCCCGCTACCGTTTTCTCCGATCAGGGCCGTAATACCGTGACCGATTTTGAAATGAATGTTTTTGAGCAAAAGCTCTTTGTGTTCAGCCGGTTGGCCTTTAAAGAGGCGTTTAAATTTAGCCAATTTGGAGTGACGGTTAGCCCGTTCATAATCAAAGGTGAGGTCAGAGGTCATCAAAATGGGATCTTTGGGATCACCTTCATGCAACGTATCCCGAACATCTGGTACATAAGCCTCGCGAAGGCCATATTCCTTTCGAAGTGTCTGATTTTCCAGAATTTCAAAAGAGCCCCGTTCTTTGATTTCTCCGTGTTGCATGACAATGACTTCATCAGCGACACCGTTGAGCCAATGCAAACGATGGTCAACGACCAAGATGGCAAAACCCAGCTGTTTGAGTCGTAAAAGTTCCTGGGCAAGCCGATCGGTAGCTTCCGGATCCAAGTTTGCCGATGGCTCGTCCAGGATTAGAGCTTGTGGTTCTGAAACAAGAATTTCTCCGAGGGCTACTCTTTGTTTCTGACCTTCTGAGAGTGCCGAAATAGAATGACTTAAAAGCTCTTCAATATGTAGGCGCTTGGCAACGCTATTGATGCGATTTTGTACAGTGTCTGGCTCTGCTCCGGAGACTTTCAGTGCAAAACCCATTTCGTCTCTGACATTGAGTGCAAAGAACTGATCTTCAGGGTCTTGAAAAAGCGTACCGACTTTTTCCGAAATATCGGAAACGGAACTTTTGTCCGTTTCTTTACCGAAGACGGAAACCCGCCCGGTCATTTCACCGGCGTAGTAGTGCGGACAAAGTCCGTTAGCTAAACGCATCAAGGTTGTTTTCCCACAGCCGGAAACACCGGTAACCAATACGACCTGACCGGGAGAGACTGTCAGATTCAGCGACTTGACTGCCCACTCACTCTGAAACGGATAGCGGTAGGAAACATTTTCAAATGTGATCATGATTCTTTCTCCGCTATCAGGGCATTCGTACCGCAGTAGGATCGATACCCCAACTGCCCAGGTATATTTCTGCTATGAGCGCTAATAACACAGTTAAAACTCCGACACTCATGGCTATCCAGTCGCGCTCAGAAAGTTTTCGTTCAGAGCAAAAAGCATGTGTTGCGTGGCTGCCCAATCCTTTGTCTAACCCCTTTAATTCGGCCGCAACTCCGAGTGCTTCGCTGCTTTTGAGCGCTCTGAATAAAATCGGCGTAAAGATTAGTCTTGCGCACAAAAACGGATGAGTGCTGAGCATTTTGAAATTTAATTGCCAGCCTCTGATTTTTAATGTTTCCCAAATCTGAGAAACATCATGAGCGAAGGTCGGAATAAAACGGATCATCACTGTTGACGGCAACGTAATGACAAAAGGCAACCGTAACTGGGCAAGGGCTGCCATGATATTTTCAATTTTTGTTGAAAGGGCCAGCCCCATGACAAGATTCATCATGGTAAGGCCGCGCAAAAATGGGATCAATAAATTTTGTATCGTCATCTCGCCGAGGGCGGGAATAAAAAGTGTGATAATGAGCGTGCAGCCGATTGCCAGCCCCATCATCAAAGCCATCAAAAGATACAAAATAAGAACAAGTGAGGCTCTCTTGATAAGTAAAGCCATAATGAAACTCATGGCAAAAAGGACCAACTGAGCGGCTAAACTGGAGAAAGCGACGGTTGTTATGGCCCCTAACAGTGTCAGGAGCAATTTTGTTCGGGCATCAATCAGTGTCAGGACAGAGGTATTCATGAATCAGCTCCTGACAATGCCGGCATGGCGCAGTTCTTTAAGTGCCCGATAACCCGTAAAAAGACCGAGAAGGCATCCGGTATAACCGATAAAAATAATCGGTAAAACGGAAAGCACCAGGGCAGGCGTTTCACGCATCATGAGGTATGAAACGGCAATGGAAAAAATTTTGTTACCCAGGTCGTAAACAGCAACGCCAATATAAGTCGTCCAGGTGTGTTTGAAACCACCGGTAAGCAAAATTGCGATTTCAGCAGCAATAGCACCGACAAGAGCTGCCGGTAAAAGAGTGATGCTTCCTCCCATTAAAAGAACACTGACGATCATTGACACGGCTGTGAACAGCAACAACGTACCGCTTTTTTTTACCTTTGCAAGTAAGACAATCAGCAGTGTTGTAAACACAAGGTTTTTGAGCATGAGCGTAACGGGGTTCATGCCGCCGCCCGCCAAAGCTATTAGGAGAGAGGATAGCTTGATGGCGGCGGCAAAAACTCCGATCATGACGAGTTCTTGCGATTTCCAATAGGCCGTTTTAACGGTCATTTTGATCACTCGTCAAAGGTTTTAGAACGTTGCGTTCATTTTTAAAGCGAAATAACGACCGGGCTCATAAATCGCATCACTGGTTTGGTAAAGCTTGTTAGTGAGGTTGTAGAGACCGACATCAACGCTATATGCTTTTTGAGGTCCAAATGAGACACCGCCAGTCAAGTTAAACGTGGTGAAACCGCCAAAAGATCCATCTTCATTTAACTGATCTTTCTCGAAGTTCCAAGATTCCGTTTTCGTTTGACTCACGGCGTAAGCGTCAAATCTAAACAAAGCGCTGTCGTATTCATTTTGATAGCGAACACCGTAACGAGCCATCACTTTAGGCGTACCTGATTTGGTAGTTTTGATACCGTTCTCTTTGTACTCCCGACGCATTAAAGTAAGTACCGTATAGGGTTCAAAGTCTCCGACCTTTACGCTGGCATCTAATTCAAGGCCGAGTGTCTCAGCTTCACCCATATTGGTATATCTGTTAATGCCGTCACCAACAGCGATTGTTGTAATGTAATCGTCAGCTTTGCTGTAGAAGACAGATCCATCGAGGGTTAAAACTCCATTGGTGTATCTTGCACCAATTTCGAAATTGTCAGAGGTCTCCGGCTTGAGGTCAGGGTTGGCATAGGTCAACTCGCCTCCCATTGAGGTATCAACAAAAAGCTCTTGTAATAGCGGGGCACGATATCCTTGAGACCAGTTGGCTCTTAAAGTGAGATTTTCAAATCCTTTGTACGTCGTCCCAAAGTTAAAAACGGCTTTACCGTCGTGATTGTCATAATGGAATTTGCCTTCGGGTACACCAACAATATCCGGCGGCATGCTCAAACTGTTAGGGGTGTTGACATCCATGTCATTTTTCACCCATGTATATCTCACACCATAGTTAAAGACCCAGTTTTCAAAAAGTGTACTTTCCATGGTTGCGAAGATAGAATGGCGCATTTGGTAACCTGAGAAACTTTGATCTTTTGATTGAACCGGATCTCTCAAAATCGGAACAATTGAGCTTAAATCCAAATATGTTTGACTAATTGCATCCAAGTCATCGTAAGAGAATTCGTAGCCCGTGATTAAATAGTGGTTATCGCCAAGAATCCAATCAGCCTGAGTATTTAAGCTCGATGTATCAAGGGTATTATCTGCATAACTGTTAACGGAAGGAGCCGTTTTCGTGGCAGTAGATGGATTAACATGATTTTCCATCAACTTTGTGTTACGTTCCTGAGATAAATCAATTCTGAGACGTGCCAAATTCTCAGTTAAATTTTTGAATTCTCCGAAAACAGAACCTCTTGTTCGTTTCCATTCGGGGACATCAACAAAGAAGTTTTCTGGTGCATAAGAAATGGCTCCGGACATAAAATCCAGATCAAAATGGCTTAGGGACAAACCAACGGTCTTATTCGGATCGATGTCATAAGAAAGGAAAGCATTGGCGGCTTTAGAGCTAAATTCCGTATGAGGCATTTCGCCAACAGGAGTGTCAATGTTGTCCGCATTGCGAATCGCTCCTCCAAAACGGTATTTCCAGCCGTTTGCTGCTCCGTAGATGGAACCGGATAATTCTTTGCCGCTTGACGCAGTATCTAAGCCTGCAGATACCGTTGCTCCGAACGCATCTTCACCGCCTTTTTTGGTGATGATATTGATAGCACCGCCGATTGCATCAGATCCATAAAGCACAGAGGCCGGTCCGCGGATCACTTCGATTCGTTCTACTTGGGAAGGATCAATAAGCAACGGAACTCCGGACATGGATTTTTGTTCAGAGATGCGTTGGCCATCAATCATGACGAGAGTTCTGAAAGCATCTTCGCCACGAATCTTAATGCGGTCAATTCCCTGACCGCCGTCATTTTTTACTTGAATGCCGGGAACCTTACTTTCCAATAAGTCTGCAATTGTTTTAGCGCCGGACATTTCAGCAATATCTTCACTTGTAATGACAGATACGCTCATGTTGACATCGGCAAGCTGTTGTTCAATGCGCGATGCGGTCACAACAACGTCCTGAGCTTTGTAGTTCTCTGCGGCTTGTGCGCTGATTAAAGGGAGAGAAAGTGCCACAGCGATAGCGAGGCTGGTTTTCTTAAAAGAGAGACTTTTTGTCATCTTAGTCAGTAGAGAAACAGTTATTAGCTTTTCTCTTTGGGTTGAAAAAATCTTTACTTCGTTTGAGATAGACGCTTACCTAAAACATTGACCAGTAATTGCGCCATTGTGGTATGCCAGAATTGACCGGCAACGGTCTGTACCATCCAGTCGCCGACCGGATTTATCAGACCGGCTTGTGTCCATTGTTTGAAAACATCCTGACTGAGAGTGTCAAGAGGTAGGGAATAAATGTCGCTTAACCGGCGCATATTGATGCGTCCCAGTTCCATTTCAGACGAGACGGTACGCAGGGCGTGCCAGTGATCGCTGGGAGCGCTGGCAAACGCAATGGGTTTGATTCCCTCTTCAATTTTTTTTGCCCACTCGTCGTACTTTCGTTCGATCATGAAGCTGAAGCCGTTTAACTTTCCTCCGGCACCGCTGCCAAAGGCGAGGCAATCGGCTGCACTTTTGCCGAAGCGGTTATAGATATTGCGTTCGCGGAATGTTTGACACCAGTGGTTGTTCGATAGACGGCGCCATTGAGCCTTTGTTAAGAGTTCGACTGATCGGGCAAACATCTCTGCACGTTCTTCTTTATCCGCACCGGCGGGCAACTTGCCGTTTGCGATGAATTTACCGAGAGGAGACTTTTCGAAAACGTTTAATTGGTAACAATCAACCCCGTCGAGCGGTAACGTAATGGCTGTTTTAACATCATCTTCCCACACAGCCATATCTTGATAGGGGAAGCCGTAAATTAAGTCGCAAACAATGCTAGCCTGGTTATATGAAGCGAGTGTTTCGATAGCCCGAATCATTGTGTCTCGATCATCGACGCGTCTCATTGTTTGACGAACCTGAGTGTTAAAGGTTTGTACGCCAAGTGAGACACGATTGATCCCCGCTTTGAAAGCGGCTTCCATTTTCTCTTCCGGGAAGTGATGAATTCTGCCTTCAAGTGTTATTTCACAGTCATTGGCAAGAGGCAGATAGGTTTTGACTGCGGTAATTAAGCGATAGAGATCCTGGGGATTTAAGGCAGTAGGAGTGCCGCCTCCAAAATAAACAGCATGGATGGGCTCATCTTTTTGGGCAGGCATGTCACTCCAAAGCTGCAATTCTTTAATCAGTAAATTGGTGTAGTGCGTGCTTGATTCGTCTCGAAGAGGATTTTGATAAAAAAGGCAGTAAAGACAACGAGTCTCACAGAAAGGAACGTGAATGTAGGCCAAACCGGTCCCTTTTCTTTTATTTTCGTATTGATTCTTAATTACAGAAATAGCTTCGTCGCCCATGTAGCTTTTTCCGGGAATGTGAGTATGGACTGTAGCTTTGCCTTTAAAAGCATTTTTTAAGGGATTGTCAGTAATTTCTGCTTCAAAATGAACCATATCTTCCAGTGCTGAAGCATAATAACTTCCCATCATGGAACGCTGAGACGATTCAAATGACTTGTGAAGGCTTTTTAGCTGCATGGGCGCCCTTTATTAATAAAAATAAAATGAAAATCGGTTTAATAAATGATAATCATTATCAATGGAGGACGAATAATAAGGATCTATATGATATTTTTCAATAAATCCTAATTATTTAATAGAGAAAAACTATCGAAAATTTAATTTCGATAGTTTTTGTAAATGATAGCGGTTCTTATTTGTTATTTTCACAAAGTGATTTTTTATTTTCCAGCTCTTCCCAGCGTTGGTAACCCTGAGTGATTTTAGTTTCCAAATTCTGAAGTGTTTCTGTCTGGGTCTTAATGTCCAATACACTGTGACTTGAGTAATAGTCCGGGGCGTTCATCGCTGAAATTAATTCATCACGCTCAGATTCGAGTTGCATCAGGTGTTCCGGCAAAGCCTCTAATTCTTTATTTTCTTTATAAGTTAGTCTAAGTTTGACGGATTTAGGCTTTTTTGAAGTGATTTTATCGACAGAAGCCTCTTTTTTGATTACTGGCTCTGTCTTTGGTCTGTAGTGTTGCCAATCAGAATAGCCTCCTACATATTCTCTCCAAAGTCCGTTTCCCTCGGGCGCTAAAACCTCAGTGACGACGTTATCCAAGAAGCGCCGATCATGACTGACGAGGATCAAAGTGCCTGGATAGGTCTGTAGAGTCTGCTCTAAGAGTTCAAGAGAGTCGATATCCAGATCATTGGTCGGTTCATCAAGTACCAGTAAATTAGCGGGAAGAGCGAACAATCGGGCTAAGAGCAAACGATTTCGTTCGCCTCCGGACAAATTGGAGACCGGAACATTGGCGCGTCTTGGAGGAAATAAAAAGTCTCCAAGATAGGCCATAATGTGCTTTTTACTTCCTCCGATTTCAATCCATTCACTACCCGGAGAGATCGTTTCTGCGACGGTTTTATTGGGGGCCAATTGTGCACGCAATTGATCAAAGTAAGCGATTTGGAGATTGGTTCCCAATTTAACGGAGCCGCTATCCGGTTGGCGTTTTCCCAAAATCAGAGAAATCAACGTGCTTTTACCTACGCCGTTGTGTCCGACAAGACCTAATCGGTCGCCCCGCAGTAGTTTAAAGTCCAGATCCTTGACGATAACCTTGTCATTAAATGCGAGGCTGACTTTTTCAAGTTCTGCAACAATCTTGCCGCTTTTCATGCCGGCATCGATATTGAGATTAATTTGCCCTAAACGATCGCGTCTGGCAGCGCGCTCTTCGCGTAAACGCTCTAAACGCCTCACACGACCTTCATTTCTGGTTCTTCGAGCCTCAATACCCTTACGTATCCAGACTTCTTCCTGGGCCCAAAATTTATCGAATTTCCTGCGGGCGATGTCTTCAGCAGCCAATTCCTGCTCCTTACGATTCTCATAGGCATCAAAATTGCCCGGATAGCTTCTGAGAATGCCCCGATCCAACTCAATGATGCGTGTGCTGACTGAATCTAAGAAGGCCCTGTCATGGGTAATCACCATTAAAGATTTAGAGCCTCGATATTCATTTTTAATGAGCTCTTCGAGAATTAAGATTGCGTCAATATCCAGGTGATTGGTCGGTTCATCCAACAGTAAAAGGTCTTTGTTTTGGGCAAAAGCCAGCGCCAATGCCGCCCGCTTTTTTTCTCCGCCTGAGGCGCCGTGCAGAGGTCTGTCAGCATCAAGCTGGAAGCGATGAAGATATTCGTCAAGTCTTGCAATCTGTCTCCACTTTATTTGTTCATCACTTTCTTCATTTAATTTTCCACGCAAAATGAGAGACTCTCTTAATGTTTGCGCTTCGGGCAGAAAAGGCTCCTGTTCAACGTAAGCAATACCTAGACCATCCATGACGGTTTTTGTTCCGTCATCGAGCTTGTCAGCACCTGCAATGACCCGTAAAAGGGAGCTTTTGCCGGTGCCGTTTCGACCGATGATGCCGATTCTTTCTCCATCTGTGACGGTTAAATCAGCATGGTCTAAAAGAGGCTGGTCGCCGAAAGCCAATTCGGCGGCCTGAAGTGTCACTAAAGTAGTCATAAAAAATTAAGGACGTTGCAAAGGTTGAGCGAGCTCTTCGGCTGTCACGCTTTCCACTTTTCCGTTAGAGACAATGCTCGGTTGTGCGATGCGCTCTACGTTAGCGCTCAGATTTTGCTGGAAACTCAGTTTGCCGGTTGTTCCGTCTACTGCAATGACAGGCTGCCACTTCATCCAGGCGCATGCCAGACGATATGAATCAACTCCAAAGGCAAAAAGGCGCCGCTCAAGCAAGGAATTGGGGGCGGGAACACCGAAGCTCGCCTTAAAATCGGCATTGTTGAATTGAACGATAAGGGGCGAATCAACGAAACCGGCATTTTGCAGATCGTATGTTAAAGAGGCTACGGTACTTTGCTGAGTGTCTCCCGGATTAATCATGCTGGTTCCCCAAACACGAGCCGTACGCGGTAAGCGCGGTTTAACGAGTGCAGCGGTTCGGGCATCCATCACCAAAAAGGCAGCCTGGTAGGGTGCAGCTTCAAATTCAAGCTTGGCACGGTATTCTGACAAAAGTCTTTGGTTGCGAAGCTTTACACGTTGATGGGCATAAGGATCTTCTGTCGCATCAGGCAGAGGTTCCAGCTCAGGCTTAGGAAGCAGAGTGTCATCCAGACTGTAAAACTTAGGCTGTTGCATGAGCTCTTCGGTGAGTGTCTGCCGGGTATAGGGAATGGCAAGTTTTTGTAATTCTTGAGCGAACGTATCAGCGATACGGTGCTCAAGCGGAGCATCTGCTTCAAAAATGGCAACTTGAGCATAAGTTCCGTCTTCGTTAACAGGTAACACTTTGGCCGCAATAGCCGTGATCTGTTTAGCCTCTTCTTCCTGCGACAAGGCGTAATTCATCATCAGCTCAGGCGATGTGACTCCGTTTTGTGGGTAATTCAGAGCTACGACGGGTAAGGGCAGGAAAGGTAGCAAAGAGATCTCGTTAACATCATCGCGGCTGATAGGACCAATGGCAACAACAGCGCCCATTAAAGCAGCGTCCTGTAAATGAGAGAGTGCATTTTGTCCGTTTTTTCTGGGCAGCAAAATGATTTCATAGGGAGAGGGCTGTTCAGAATTTTCTGCTTGGATCCCTTGAACAATAGAATTGGCAAAGACATTGAGTGGGCTGTCAGCCGTAGGCATTAAGACGGCAATTTTTCCACGATTATGAGGCTCGGTTTCCGTCGGTGAAAAACCTGTATCGGAAACGGCAAATGAAATCGCACTTTGGGCTGAGCTCAATGAACTAAAGCTCGCTACAATAGCCAAACAAAAAACACGAACAAGTAAACGAGTACTCACGATGCAATCCAAATTAAATCAATGGTCGGAACAGTTGCTAATGCAAATGGCCGGTCTTCAATCGCAAACCCTTCCCGATGCCGCGCTGTATATTGTCGGCCTGCCGATCGGAAATGCTGCCGATATTACGCTCAGGGCGTTGTGGGTACTTGCCGGCGCAGATATTATCGCAGCTGAAGATACGCGAGAGACCAAAAAGCTTTTGGAGCGTTTCTCCATTAATGTCCCTACCGTAAGTGTTCGGGAACACAATGAAATTGCTCAGTCCCATATGATAATTGAACGTCTGCAAAAGGGCGAAAAAGTTGCGATGGTGACCGATGCCGGTACTCCGGCTGTTTCCGATCCGGGGGCAAGACTTGTTCGTGAAGTGATTCGTCATGGTTTCAGGGTCATCCCGATTCCCGGTCCCAGTGCTGTTATTACGGCTTTGTCGGCAGCCGGCTTGGAGCCGACTGGTTTTCATTTTGTGGGTTTTTTACCACCGCAGGCGAAAGCCAGACATGAACAATTGAGTGCTCTTCTCGGTCAAAAGGACAGTTTTGTTTTGTATGAGGCTCCGCACCATATAAAAGAGGTACTAAAAGACTTGGCCGCTTTAGCTCAACCGCAAAGACGCCTTGTGATCGCCCGAGAAGTTACTAAAAAATTTGAAACTTTTACTGCACTGACAGCCCGGGAGCTCTCCGAATGGGTAAAAAACTATGAGCCCAGAGGAGAATATGTCATTTTGGTTGATGCTGCCCCAAGCTCGGAAACATTTGAACTGACAGAAAAAGACAAAAAGTGGATCAGAGCTCTTGCCCAGGCTATGCCCAGCTCTAAGGCGGCAGCCACGGCTGCAAAAATTATCGGCTGCAGCCGTGAGGACATCTATCAGTGGCTTTTATCCCAAAAAGGAAATGCTTAGCTTTCTGTATCTGCGTCTTTTAATGCATCGGGAATTAAGGCTTTAAAGTCATAGATAGACTTATCCATTAAGTGTGACGGAGCAACGCGCGTCATACTCATGAGGATGTTATAAATTCGGCTGTCGTATTTTTGATCCCATTCGCGCATGAGTGCTTTTATTTCCGCTCGCTTTTTATTTTCAATTTTTCGGCATATTTCCTTGGAAATAATAGGGTAATCGCGATATTTAACCCAGCGTTCGATTTCATACTCGCGAACATATGCAAGCGGTCTGATGATGACGTTTTGACCGTCATCACTTCTGAGGATAGGTGGCATGCCTTTGAGCCTTCCTCCGTAGAACATATTCAGAAGCAGCGTACTGACGATGTCATCCATGTGGTGACCGAGCGCAATTTTTGTGACGCCGAGTTCTTTGGCAACTCGATAAATAATGCCGCGGCGCAATCGGGAACAGACCGAACAGACGTTGCGCCCCTCCGGAATCACCCTTTTGACAATTGACCAGGTGTCCTGATCCTCAATATGATAGGGAACGCCAATTTTTTCCAGGTAGTTCGGAATAACATCCTTAGGGAAGTTGGGTAAATGCTGATCAACGTTAAGAGCAAGCAGTTCAAACGGAACTGGGGCTCTTTTTTGCAGTTTCATCAGTACGTCCAGCAAAACATAACTGTCTTTACCTCCGGATATACAGACCATGACTTTATCGCCGCCTTCAATCATGCCGAATTCAGCGATTGCCTTTCCGGCAAGCCGCATAATTCGTTTTTCATTTTTTTTCTCTGCGACGGACTTTTTTGTTTTCTTCTCTTCGGCAGGCGTTTCGCTACCGTAAACCGAAGGGGGGAGATCTCTATCATTAATAATGGGGATGACTTTATCAATCATGGCGAACCTTAAAAATTTCTACAGCCGCACTTTTTACCAGCTCATAAGCTTTTGTTTTTTCACTTCTGACCAGTACGGCGTAAACGAGCGGATTTTCCAGTAAACCGCTGGCAACGTAGTCAACTAGCGTCTCCTGAAGCTGGATATGACCGTTTTTTATGACAGAGTCTACAGTTTCGATCACTTCGTCATAGTTATAGGCATTTTCCAAGCGATCCTCTTCACAGCCGGTTTTGACAAAAAGCTCGACATTGAGGATAACCGGTTGAGGACTGAATTTTTCATGCTCATAGGCTCCGATCATCATATCTCTACAGATATCTTTTATGATGATATGACGGCAATTTCTCAGGGAAGGATCAGTGTACCAGGGCATTTGCGGTGCTTTCCTCAATAGCGGTTAGACGCGCTTGGTGAATGGCGTTTGCAATAGATGACTTATCAGTGCAGCGAGCTGCGATTTTAGCGCAATCGATAGCCTTTACTCGGTTAAAAGCATTGATCCAAGGGTCGGTATCCATTTCAAAAACCCTTTGAGCAACGTGAAGCATTCTTTGAAAGCGCTCGGGTCGCCTCATAGCATCACAGGTTTCCAGAAGTTTTAAAGCTCTATGCGAGTCTGTCTTAAAAAATAAGTTTTTTACCCTTGACCACAAGTAAACGGTGTCGGAGATTTCGCTATTGGGTTTGAAGGTGTCCAAAAAGCTCTGAAGTTTTTTCGTATCATTTTCACAGTCAGTCAAAAGAGCAAATTTTTCTGCTTCTTTAAGTTCTTTGGAGCGATCCAGCAGATCGAGCGTTTTTTGGTCGATTGGGAAATCGTGAAAAAATCTTTGCCACAACCCGCAAGTCTTTAAAACATGAATAAAACGGGAAGGCGTTTTTTCTTTCAAGACTTTTTTCATTTCCAGAAAAACTCTTTCTGCCACAAGGCTGTCTGCCTCGCCGTTATTGACCATTTCTTGAAGCAAAGAAAGTGTTTCAGGAGCAATCTGAAATTCCGGCAGTTTTGCGTTAAAGCGGGCAATGCGCAGAATACGAACGGGATCTTCTTTAAAAGATTCCGAAACATGTCGAAGCCGCTTGGCACGGATATCTTCAAGTCCACCGTAGGGATCAATCAAATGTTTTCCGTCGAGCGCCATGGCGTTGATAGTCAGGTCTCTTCGCTTCAGGTCCTCTTCAAGACTCACCTCCGAGGAGGTATTGAAAACAAAGCCGTGATATCCCGGAGCCACTTTTCGCTCTGTTCGGGCAAGAGCGTATTCTTCATGAGTTTTAGGATGCAGAAAAACAGGGAAATCTTTTCCGACTTGTTTAAAGCCCTGCTCGATCATCTCTCGGGCGGTCGCACCGACAACTACCCAATCTCGGTCGCCCTTTCCTTGCGGGTAACCGAGTTCTCGAGTGAGATAGAGGTCACGAACATAACCTCCGACGAGATAAATACGCATATTCAGATATTCTCTTCAACTGTCGTTTTATTTTCCGGATCAATATCACCCAGCCATTGCCTAAATGAGGATAGTTCCTGGCCTTCTTCGTGAGCATATTCTACGGTGTTAGCCAGAACATTTTGCACGTAATTTCGAGTTTCGGTAAAGGGAATGGTTTCAATAAAAATAGCACCTTCGGTGATTGACGAGAGAGAACTTTGCCAGCGGCTAGCCCGATTGGGTCCCGCGTTATATCCCGCAGTCGCCAATATCATGTTGTTACCCAACCGATTTAACAAAGATCTCAGGTAGGCGGTTCCGAAATAAATATTGGTTTCAATTTCGTAAATCTTTTCTGGCTTGAAGTCTTCAACCTCTAACTCTTTGGCAATCCATTTTGCAGTGGCGGGCATGATCTGCATGAGACCGTTTGCTCCTACACTCGAGCGGGCAGCAGCAATGAAACGCGACTCCTGACGCATAAGACCATACACCCAGTTAACATCGATTTCGGCACTCTCGGCGTAATCTTCAATTTCATCTTCAAAAGGTCTGGGGTATAACAAGTTGTGTTTAACCGGATAGCGCTCGGCGACCTTGATAGCGGTGTTGATTGCCCGGTGTAAGAATTTTTGTTCCTCAGCCCACTGGGCCGCAGCTAAAAGTTCTGCAGCCGTCATTTTTTGAATGCCCCATTGCCACTCCCGATTGCCTTCGACAATGAGCCCAAGGTCATAAAACATTTGTGCGCGTTTTAAGCTCGGGACCCTGCCGGCAGCATCAATGGCTTTTGAAGTAGCCTCTACAGTTTCGTTACCTGTGTAGTAAAAGCGTTTTCCCAAAGCCTCTGCTGCCAGTTTGCCGTAGAAAGTTCTGACAGACTGAATTCGCTGCCAATATTTTTTGGCACGCTCTTTTTGGCCGGTTTCTGCTAATGCTCTTGCTCTCCAATAGTTCCAGTTATCACCGTTGGCCAGACCGGCAGGCATTGTTGCAATATAACGGTCGAGCTTTTTCCAGTCTTTGGCTCTTAAAGCCGCGCGAGCCCGCCATTCCAGACAATCCTTTGGGGTTGCACTATATGGACCTGAGCAGACCGAAGCACCGCCCCTGTCATACCACGAAAGAGCTTTAGGGTTGTGCGAAAGGGCAGCAACGTAACCGAGGCGACCCCACAGGGCACTTCTTTCTGCTTTATTGAGTTTGCCATGAACTGACTCTGCAACCCGTACGGCCCAGTCAATATTGACCGATGTCAGACGATAAGCAGCAATCAATCGTACATGTTTATTTTGACGAGAAAGTTTATGACGGTAAACCCGGTACCACTTCGACGGCTGATTAAAAGCCAGCCGTGAAGCCTGTGCCGGCAGTCTTTTTTTCCTGATTAAAACATTAAGAACCCCTCTGGCATCGGCAATCCTGCCTTGCTGAATCAGTACAACCAAACGAGTAAATGCGGTGGAGGGAGTTTTATTGATCAGCTCAGTTGAAACCTTTTTACAGACTGCATTGCCCTTATATTTTGGAGAATTAATAATTTCTAAAGTGTCTTGAGCAAAGGTTTTGGAAAGATTTTTCTTGCTGTCAATTTGATGTAGAAGATCCCAGCAAACGATTGTGCTGTCAAACTTATTCCATTGAAGCTGCGAACGGATGCTCTGAAAGGTTTTCCATTGTTTTTGTTCGAGCCAAATGGGAGCCATCATCAATAACCAGTCAGTTCTGACTCTTTCAGCAATGTAATCGTTCTTATTTTGTTGAATAAAAGTTTGAATGTCCGACTGCAGTTTTTTGTTTTCCGGTTCTGCTTTTGATTGTGCGAGGAGTGACCACGCGGAAACATAACTTTTTAAAGGAAAATCGTCTCCTAAAAAGTCAGCCGGCTGATTGAAGTCGGTTAACTTTTGGCGATTAAAAGCTTCCTGAAAAAAGAGAAATTTTTCAGTATCTTCAGCTTTTTTTAAAAAATCCAATACACGGGGATCAGCTGCAAATTGTTCGCTTTGCCAGACTTTGGAATCCAGGGATAAAAAAGAGGTACTTGCGGGTACCGATGGCGCAAGCACGACTGAAGTCCCCAACAGCAAGATTGAAAACTTAAAAAATGAATAAAAACGTCTTAGTATTAATCGAGGTTGCATAAAGCATACTTTAGCTAAAAACTGTCGAGTCAACAGATGTTTGAAAAATCTTTTTTTAGAAAAAAGTGTCTACAGGAAAGGATGTCTTTGAATTTGAGCTGTGTTACTCGGCAAATCAGTTCACAGATTGAGTTTTTCTTTAAGCATTATCTTATTGATTCAATAGGTTTTTATTATCCGATACGCGGGGAAATCGATTTAAGAGAGCCACTCTTAACTCTCAAAGAGCGTCACTTTGTGCAGCAATTAGCTTTGCCTTGTATTAGAGACGGAAAGCTGAAGTTTTCAGTCTGGAGTAAAGAATACAGTCTGATAAAGGATGAAGCTGGAGTTCCGGCACCTTTCGGAACAAAAGAAATTCATCCCCAATGTCTCTTAATTCCTTGTGTGGCCGTTGATCGGGACGGCTACAGATTGGGTTACGGAGGCGGATGGTATGACAGACTTTTGCAGTCTGAGGAGTTTATGTTAACCATCGGCGTAGTGGGCAGTCAGTTTACTTTGGATTGTCTACCCCATGAATCACATGACAGACCATTGGATGGTTTTGTCAATGAAAACGGCTTCACCTGGGTGAAGCCGTTGGGGGAAAAAGGATTAAAGCCGATTAGTAGCGATAGGCATCGCTCTTATAAGGACCTTCCTTAGGTACACCGATATAAGCAGCCTGCTCATCAGTGAGCTCAGACAATTGCGCATTAAAGTTCTTCAATTGCAGTCTGGCTACCTTTTCATCCAAAATCTTAGGCAGGACATAAACGCCGACAGGGTACTTATCCGTATGGGTAAAGAGTTCAATTTGAGCCAATGTTTGGTTTGCAAAAGAACTTGACATAACATAGCTCGGGTGTCCGGTAGCGCAGCCTAAATTCACCAGGCGGCCTTCTGCTAAAAGAATAATCTTATTGCCGGACGGTAAAACGATGTGGTCAACTTGGGGCTTAATGTTTTCCCATTTGTATTGACGCATGCTTGCCACATCAATTTCACTGTCAAAGTGACCGATGTTGCAAACAATCGCTTCATTTTTCATTCGAATCATATGATCGTGAGTGATCACATTAATGTTGCCCGTTGCCGTAACAAAAATGTCAGCCTTGTCTGCAGCCCAATCCATAGTGACGACTCGATAGCCTTCCATGGCGGCCTGAAGGGCACAGATCGGATCGACTTCAACCACCCAGACTTGGGCGGCCAAAGCGCGTAATGCCTGAGCACAGCCCTTACCGACATCACCGTATCCCACCACAACAGCGACTTTGCCTGCAATCATGACATCGGTGGCGCGCTTAATGCCGTCCACGAGCGATTCACGGCAGCCGTACAAATTGTCGAATTTTGACTTTGTCACGGAGTCATTGACGTTCATTGCGGGGAAACGCAAGGTGCCTTTGGCAGCCATTTGGTAGAGGCGGTGAACACCTGTTGTCGTTTCTTCACTAACGCCCTTTATATGAACAATACGCTTGGAATACCACTTCGGATCTTCTTTCAGATGACGGTCAATAGCGGCAAAAAGGGCCTTTTCTTCATCGCTTTTCGGATGTTCGATTACTGAATGATCCTCTTCGGCCTGTGCTCCGAGGTGCAGTAAAAGAGTGGCATCACCGCCATCATCCAAAATCATATTGGAGTAACCGCCATCGTCCCATTGCATGATTTTGTGGGTGTATTCCCAATAATCTTCGACCGTTTCTCCTTTGACAGCGAATACAGGGATTCCTTCTGCTGCAATAGCGGCTGCAGCATGATCCTGTGTGGAGAAGATATTGCAGCTTGCCCAGCGGACTTGAGCGCCTAAAGCAACAAGCGTTTCAATCAAAACAGCCGTTTGAATGGTCATATGCAGAGAACCGGAAATTCTCGCTCCTTTTAACGGTTGAGCTGCCGCGTATTCTTCGCGGATAGCCATCAGTCCGGGCATTTCAGTTTCTGCAATTTGAATTTCTTTTCTGCCCCAATCGGCTAAACCGATGTCGGCAATGATGTAAGGCGTACTCATCAAAAAGTCTCCGATTGATTAAGAATTTAAGTGTGGTGAGCGCCGTTAAGATTTATCTCAAGCCTGGGAGCTTTCGGTAAAAAAGAAAGTCTCGCAGCGCTCCTTGAGAAAAACAATGGAAAACGCCTAAAAAGGCGTTTTCGTATTTGGTTATGAGTTCTTTTTGCGCTTTTGTTCTTCTGCAGCCCGAATGGTACACAAAGCACTTTGAATTTCTTCACGGCTCACGCCCGGGCAGAGCTCAACACATCTCACCGAGATGGTTTCCCCATCTTTAATAACGGCAACAACGGACGATTCATCACATAGTCCGGAGCACTTGAGCGATGAGACAACTTGACCGCAATCTTTGCCGCTGTCAAAGGCTATGCTTTGTAGCAGCTCCTTGCCGGCTGCACTCGTAAGCTTGAAGTAGAACTTACCGTCTTTTTCCCGATATTGTTTGAAAATCGGCAGGGTGGTCTTTTTCTTTTCGACCGTTTTGCGCTGCATCTCACCAAAGTGAGAGAAATTGCGCAAACCTACTGCCTGACGGACTTTCTGCATGAAGGGAACGGCGATTGCGCGAGCCTTGCGAGCGCCTTCCTGCAAAATCGCTTCAATCTGATCGGGGTGCTTTATCAACTCTTCGTATTTTGCACGCATGGGACCGATTTCAGCTTCGATTTTCTCAAAGAGCTCTTCTTTGGCTTCGCCCCAGCCGAGGCCTTGTTCAAGGCGGCTGCAGAAGTCTGCATACTGCTGCGGCGTTGAGAAAGCCTCATAGATAGCTGTTAAAGAAGTTGATTTTGGATCCTTGGGCTCACCGGGTAACTTGGAGTCGGTTTTAATGCCTGCAATAGCCTCTCTTAAAGCCTTACTGCCTCCTTCAAAAAGAGGGATGACGTTGTTGTAGCTCTTGCTCATCTTGCGGCCGTCAAGACCGGGTAAAACTTCATGAGTTTCGTCCACAACCGCTTCAGGCATAACAAAGAAAGGCTCATCTTCAGTCGCATAAAGGTAATTAAAGCGAGTGGCAACATCACGAGCCATTTCAAGATGCTGAATTTGATCTTTACCGACCGGTACTTTGTGTGCATTAAACATCAAAATGTCAGCAGCCATCAAAATAGGATAACTGTATAACCCCATAGAGATGCCGGCATCGGGATCTTCTGAGTTTTCCACGTTGGCTTCGAGTGCGGCCTTATAGGCGTGGGCGCGGTTCATTTGTCCCTTTGCAGTTACACAGGTCAGCATCCAACTTAAAAGCGGAATTTCCGGAATGTCGCTTTGGCGATAAAAGATGACATGATCCGGATCTAAACCAGCAGCAAGCCACGTTGCGGCAATTTGAAGTCGGGATCGCTCAATTCGATCAGGATCTTGACACTTGATAAGTGCATGGAGATCGGCCATAAAGAAAAAACTTTGAACGTCCTTATTGTGGCTTGCTTGAATGGCAGGGCGAATGGCACCGACATAGTTGCCGATGTGCAGTGTACCGGTCGTATTAATACCTGTTAGTACTCGAGTAGTCATGTTTTATCCCAAACAAAGAAAATTTCAAATTTTTAAATTGTATGGCTCTGGTATATAAAGGTCAAAGAATCCTTGACGGAGTCTTTGTCATAATTTTTTAGAGATAACATTCACTAAAAATTGTGCCATGGTGATATGCCAGAATTTACCGGCGATCGTAGGGCAATATGTATCATTATGTTTTTCCAGCAAGCCCGCACGTGTCCACTGAGATAATAGATTTTGACTTATCGAATCGATATCTTTGCCAAATTGAGAGCCGATTTCTTTTAAATTAAAAGGGCCATTTTCTACTGCGCAGGCGACGCTTCTCAACAAGAACCAATTGGCTGACGGTTTCATCAGCACAAAAACAGGTTTGATGCCGCTCGTGACTTTTCTTTCCCAGGCGGCGAGGTTACGCTCTTGCATAAAGGCATGGCCGAAAAGTTTGCCTCCGGCTCCGCAACCGAAAGCCAAACAGTCGCAGGCTCCTTTTCCAATCGAGTTATAGAGATTTCTCTCTTTCGGGGTTCTTTGCCAGTGGGTATTGGAGATACGTCTCCAACGTTGATCAGACGATAAAATGAGCTCAGAAGCCGCAAAACGGTCTGCGGCTTCTGCAACGGTTGCTGCTGGCGGCATTTTCCCGCTCTCGATTCTTTTCATAAGCGGTGATTTTTTGAAGAGATTTAACTGATAACAGTCAATTCCGTCGAGTCGAAGCGATGCCGCTATCTTTACATCGTTTTCCCAGATCTGTTCGGTTTGCATCGGAAGACCGTAAATAAGGTCAATGACAGATGCAATTTGTGGATAAGACGCTAGCAGTTCCAAACGTTTAATGAGCGCTTCCGTATCGTCAATACGTTGCATAGACTGTCGGATCTGACTGTTGAATGTCTGTACACCAACTGAAATTCGATTAATTCCGTCGTTTACTGCTGCATCTAACTTTTCTGTTGTCAGGTCGTGCACTCTGCTTTCTAACGTAATTTCACAGTCAGGGGATAAAGGTATGAAATCGTGAACGGCTTTGAGAATGCGTGAGATATTTCTCGCCGAGAGTGCGCTGGGGGTCCCGCCTCCCAGGTAAAGAGCCGATACAGCTCCTTCTCGCTGAACAGGACGGTTAGCCCAAAGTTTTATCTCTTGGATTAACAGATCTGTATAGCGATCAGCTGCGTCATCTCTATACGGATTTTGATAAAACATGCAGTAAAGACATCGAGTTTGACAAAAAGGAATGTGAATATAGGCGCAGGTTGTAGCAGTTCTCATCCGATATGAGAGCTTATTGAGTTTGTTTTCAGCTAAGGACCAGATCATAGGCAGACCGATTGGGCCTGCATGAACAGCGGCTTTCGCGCGAAAGGCAGCGTGAAGAGGATCTGAGGCATTAGCAAAATAGGCCTCTTCGCCCCTTTGGGCCATCCAATGCTTCAGGCGGTTTAAACCAGATTCAAAAGAAAGAACCATAATGTCTTATAAATGAGAATTGCTCTCAATTTTACAGCTTGTTCTTCTATTGTGAGATTAAAGCAATCTTTGGTCTGAAAGTATTAAAAAGAAACAGGCAAAAGAGCTTAAACTAACAAAAAGTAATAAGGAAATGGGGGTCCAGTATGAGTGAAAACAAAATGCTTCAAATTGCAAAAAGCCGCTACACGACAAAACACTACAGCGGCAAGTTGATTCCAAGAGAACAATTCAGAGAGCTTTTGGAAGTTTTGCGATTAACTCCCTCATCGGTCAATGCGCAGTCATGGAAATTCATCGTTGTCAGCACAAAAGAAGCAAAAGAGAAAATTCTTGAAGGTTTTTTGGACTTTAATCAGGAGCGTGTAGCAAAAGCCAGTGACATTATTGTGTTTGCCGTACCTGAAAAAATTACAGAAGAACACCTGCAAAAAGTTTTAGCGCAAGAGATTAAAGACGGACGCTATGCAAAAGAGTCGGTTATCGAGGGATTGGACGCCGGCCGTCGGCATTTTGTAGGTCTGCATAGTCAAACAGTTGCAGATACCTTGGTCTGGGAGACTGCACAAGCTTATATTGCTCTCGGTTTTGTTCTTTTTGCTGCTGCCGGTATGGGGATTGATTCAACAGCGCTCGAAGGTGTGGATTACGACAAGCTCGATGAGATCTTGGGGTTACGTGAACGCGGCTTACGCAGTGTTGTTGCGGTGAGCTTAGGCTACAGAGCCGAAAACGACAGCAATGCCAGCCGTCCGAAGTCCCGCCTGCCAACGGAAGATGTTTTTGAAGAGTTTGTCGGCTGAGGAAAGAAATAGCCTCGGGTTTTTACCCGAGGCCATCTGAAAACAGATAAATTCCCAGAACAATTAGAAGGCGTCAGCCTTTAACAATTCTGCTTTATCCGTGCGCTCCCAGGTAAATTCCGGTTCTTCGCGGCCGAAGTGCCCGTAGGCAGCGGTCTTTGAATAAATCGGACGCAGCAGATCCAACATTTGAATAATGCCGCGCGGACGCAAGTCAAAGTGACGGCGGACCAATTCGGAGATCTTTTCATCGGCGATCTTACCGGTGCCGAATGTACGCACAGTGACATTGATCGGCTGAGCCACGCCGATTGCGTAAGAGACTTGAACCTGGCAGCGTGAAGCCAAGCCTGCGGCAACAATGTTTTTAGCCACATAGCGGCAAGCATATGCAGCAGAACGGTCAACCTTGGAAGGATCTTTGCCGGAGAAGGCACCGCCGCCGTGCGGGCAGGCGCCGCCGTATGTATCAACAATAATCTTTCGTCCGGTTAAGCCACAGTCACCTTGGGGACCGCCCACGACAAAACGGCCGGTCGGATTAATCAGGAAACGGGTATTTTTAAGCCATTCGGGCGGCAAGACCGGTTTGATAATATGTTCAATGACCGCCTCGATAAATTCAGGCTTCATCTTATTGCCATCGCTCATGCGGGGATGGTGCTGGGTTGACAAAACAACCGTATCAATGGCGACGGGCTTACCGTTTTCATAACGCAGCGTCACCTGGCTCTTGGCATCAGGACGAAGGAAGTCCAGCGTGCCGTTGCGTCTGACGATAGATTGTTGCTGCATCAAACGGTGAGCATAGTAGATGGCTGCCGGCATGAGTGTGGGTGTTTCATCACAGGCGTAACCGAACATTAAGCCTTGGTCGCCGGCACCTTGCTCAAGGTAGTCGTCGCTTGCGCGGTCCACGCCTTGAGCAATATCGTTCGATTGCTTGTCGTAACCAACCAAAACAGAACAGCCTTTGTGATCAATACCGTATTCGGAGTTATCGTAGCCGATGCGTTTTAGGGTTTCACGGGCAACGTCAATGTAATCGACGTTGGCTTGAGTGGTAATTTCACCGGCCAAAACGACAAGCCCGGTGTTGCAAAGCGTTTCTGCAGCAACTCGGCTATAAGGGTCTTGAGCCAAAATAGCATCAAGAATGGCGTCTGAAATTTGGTCTGCAACCTTATCCGGATGGCCTTCAGAGACCGATTCGGAAGTAAATAAGTAAGAATCCATGGTGCTACATTCCTTTTGAAGTGATCCTGTGGAACGAGCGTCCACCGCGTAAAGATCCGGAATGCGGCTGACGCTTTAGCGGAATTTATGACACGCCCCGCAAGTTGTCCTTAACTCGGCGTGATCCGAAATGCTACTCTGACTAACAGAAAAATCAAGTCTGATTCTTAAAAAGTTTGGCAAAATCCCTCTCATGAAATGTTTAATTTATTTAATCTCTCGTTTGCCGTTGAATTTTTTGCGCTTGGTAGGCCGTTGGGTCGGCGCTTTGATCTATCGTTTCGATCAGCGTTATCAAGCCGAAATCAATCGCAACTTAACTCGTGCAGGCCTTTACTCTGAGACGATGGCTCGTGCTGTTGCCCGAGAGCAGGGAGCTCAGGCGATAGAAGCCCCCTGGGTGTGGGGCAGAAGTCGAAAGGAAGTATTGTCCAAATGTCGTATTGATGACGCTTCTGTGGCGGTTTTGAATGAGGCATTGACGAGCGGCCGCGCTATTGTGTTCCTAACACCACATTTGGGTTGCTATGAAGTCGGTCCTATGATGGTTGCTGAACGCTGGCTCAAAGGCTCAGATAGACAGTTTGCCATTTTGTACAGAGTCCCCAGAAAAAGTTATCTGCGTGATATTGTGGGGAAAGGACGAGTATCTGAGAACATTGTTCCTGCCAGTGCAGACTTAAAAGGTGTTCGCCAGATATTAAAAATAATGAAAGCCGGAGGTATTGCAGGCATACTGCCCGATCAAGTGCCGTCCCATGGTGAGGGGGTATGGGCTCCGCTTTTTGGTGAAAAGGCCTATACCATGACTTTTCCTTTAAAGCTAGCCAGACAGTTTAAGGCTCAGGTGATTATGGCCCGAATGCAAAGGGAAGCTGAAGGATGGTGTATGTATGTGAAAGGCTGGGACTATGTATTGAGTGGCGATGAAAAAAAAGATGCCGAAGCGATGAATCAGTTCATTGAGGAGACAATTCTTTGTTGTCCTCAACAGTATTTATGGTCATATAAGCGATATAAATGCCCTCGTGGTGTTAAGCGCGAGCAATGAGTGTGGATATGCAATTAATATTGAATTTTTTTACGCATATTTGGCTTGCAGTAGTTGACATGATGTCAGGGTGGTCTCCTGCTTCCCGGGAAAAAGCTGCCCGAGTGCTTGCCTGTTTTTTTTGGTACGCTGTTCCGAAAAGACGAAAGGTTGCTTTGACGAACCTGAAATTGTGTTTTCCAGATTGGAATGATGAAAAACGCCATGAGATTGCTAAGCAATGTTTTTTCAGACTAGCCAGAGCGGCTTTAGATCATAGTGTGCTGTGGAAAGGTTCCGCAGATGAAGTGCGCCGGTTTGTCCGTTTTGATGAAGGAGTAATCGAGAGGATTACTAACGAAAAAAATCGTCCTCTCATTGTCATAGCGCCACATTTTGCCGGTTTGGACGCAAGCGGTATAGCCTTAAACCTCTACGTTAGAGGAGTTTCTCTTTATCAAAGGCAAAGTAATCCGGTATGGGATAAAGCCGCCCTTGAAGGACGCAAACGTTTTAGTGATCCTATTTTGATTGCTAAAGGCAGTCATCATGATTTGCGACCCATTATCAGAGCCATGCGCCAAGGTTTCCCATTTTATTATTTGCCTGACATGGATCACGGGCGCAGAAACAGCATTTTTGTGCCGTTTTTCGGAGTACCTGCCGCAACTTTGCCTATGGCTTCTCGATTAGCCAAACTTACCCATGCTAAGGTGGTTATGCTTGTCGCAGAAATGACTCAGGATGGTTATCAGGTTCATGCAACTGAGCTTTGGGATAACTTTCCGACAGATGATTATGAAGCCGATACGCTTCGGGTCACTCAAGAGTTACAAAAATGGATACAAAAGTATCCTGATCAATATATGTGGACTCATCGACGCTTTAAAACTCGTCCCGAAGGTGAGTCATCCTTGTATCAATAGAGAGAAGAAACATGGCAGATTTGATTTTGAAAAAGGGTAAGGAACGTTCGTTACTTCGACGCCACCCTTGGGTTTATGATACGGCAGTGCAGTGTTTGCAGGGTAAAGCTAAAAGCGGAGATACCGTCAGAGTTCTTTCGCATGATGGTCGTTTTTTGGCTTGGGCATCTTACTCAAAAGACTCAGCACTTCGGGCTCGGTGTTGGACATTTAATGAGGAAGAAAAAATAGATCCAAATTGGATCGAAGACAAAATCCGTAAAGCACTGGCTGCAAGAACTTCCTTATTTAGCAGAACAAATGCAGTGAGGGTAATTTTTGGCGAAGCTGACCAGTTGCCTGGCTTGGTAGTGGATCGTTACGGTGATTGGTTTGTGACTCAATTTCAGGCTGCAGGTGTTGAAGCTTTTAGAGATGTTATTGCCGATTGTCTTATGAAAGAGCCGGGCATTCGTGGTGTTTTTGATCGTTCTGATGCTGCAACGCGGCATCGCGAAGGGCTGGAGTTACGAGTGGAAGTGCTTCGCGGCGAAGAACCACCTCAGGAGATTGAAGTGACTGAGGACGGAGTCCGTTATGGAGTGGATGTACGTATTGGTCACAAAACAGGTTTTTACATTGACCAACGTGAAAATCGTTTCCTGGCCCAGCGTTTAGCAAAGGAATTTAAGCAAAAACATGGCAGAGGAATGCGAGCTTTGAATTGTTTTTGCTACACAGGCGGCTTCTCACTCGCACTTTTGGCAGGAGGAGCACAAGAAGTGATTTCTGTTGATTCCTCCGCTGAGGCGTTAGCAATGGCAGCCCGAAATGCTCAGAGAAATGGCTTTGAAGAACAAAGAGCCCGTTGGGTTCAGGCCGATGTATTTGAGTATTTGCGTCAGGCTCGGGAAAATGGGGAAGTTTTTGATTTAGTAATTTTGGATCCTCCGAAATTTGCTTCAAGTCACCGGCATATTGACCGGGCTGCAAGAGCTTATAAAGACATTAATTTAAATGGTTTGCGACTTGTGGCTCCAGGAGGAGAACTGTTGACTTTCTCCTGTTCAGGTGCAATGGATGTGGATTTATTCCAAAAAGTGATTGCCGGGGCTGTTATTGATTCCAAACGTGAAGCTTGGATGATTACTCGGCTTGGAGCAGGAGCTGATCATCCTCTTATGATGACTTGCCCTGAAGGGGAATATTTGAAAGGACTACAATTGGTCCTTCGGTAATTTATGCGACTCTGGCCGCGAATGGAAAAGTTTTAAAGAGGCTGAAAATGGATGTCATGGATATGGTTCCTCAGATTCCGGTCACGATTTTGACGGGTTTTTTGGGAGCAGGCAAAACAACATTGTTAAATCGGGTTTTGCGGGAGGATCACGGACATAAAATTGCCGTGATTGAAAATGAATTCGGAGAAGAGGACGTAGATAGTACACTGCTTGTTCAAACCGATAAAGAGCAGATCGTGCAGATGAGCAATGGCTGTATTTGTTGCACGATCCGTGGAGATCTCTCTAGAGTACTGACCGATCTTCGTCACCGTCGAGATCGTGGGGAAATTCATTTCGATCGAGTCATCATTGAGACGACCGGTGTTGCTAATCCGGGACCTGTTGCTCAAACGTTTTTCATGGATGATGCTGTGGCGGCATTTTACCGTTTGGACGGTGTTATTACGGTGGTAGATGCCAAGCATGGAAACGAAACACTGGATAAAGAGTTAGAGGCTCAGGCGCAGGTAGGTTTTGCCGACAGAATCTTTTTAACGAAAACGGATTTGGTGAGACCTGAGGATGTCAAGGCCATCCGTGCACGCCTGAGAGCAATGAACCCACGGGCGCCGATTAAAGAAGCCCACATGGGAGAGGTTGCTATTGATGAGGTTTTGGATATTGAAGGCTTCAATCTTAACGAGGTTTTAGATGTTGATCCTGAGTTTTTAACGGACACAGGCCACCATCATCACCATGGAGATGAAATCGGATCTTTTGTGTTTACCTCTTACACTCCGTTTGATCCTTTCAGACTAGAGCGTTTCTGGGGCACCATTACTCAGGTGTATGGACCGGATCTTCTCCGATATAAGGGGGTCCTTTATCTTGAAGGAACCGATCATAAAATGATTACCCAAGGGGTTCACATGTTGGTGGCGGCTGACTTGGGGCCGAAATGGTCTGAGGGAGAAAGGCCGATGAGTAAGATTGTATTTATTGGTCGCAATTTACCTGAACAGGCCATCGTTACCGGATTAGAGACTTGCTTGATTGATGCTCCGTAGGTTGATGAAAAATTTGACAAAACATTCTTTTTAAGAGACAATTGCTCCTCCTTACTGGAGGGCTCCTTTTAAGGTGTTCTCTTTAAAAAGGCTTTGTTTGATGTAATGAAAAAACGCAACTCTGCTTAAGCTGGGTAGCGTCAGTAAAGATATATGGCCACGAAAAAGAAGTTGTTGACAGAGCAAGAATTACTCGCGATGTCCGAAGATGAGTACATGAACGATCGTCAATTGGCATTCTTCCGTCACCGTCTGGAAGAGATGGAGAAGGAATTGCGCGACAATGCCGGTCAGACGACGGAACATTTGCGTGAAACGACTGTGGTGCCGGATCCTGCGGATCGGGCAACGATCGAAGAGGAGCATGCTTTGGAGCTGCGGACTCGGGATCGTGAGAGAAAGTTATTGAAGAAGGTACAGGCTGCTATCCAGCGCATCGATAATGGAGAGTATGGCTGGTGTGAAGAAACAGGGGAACCGATCGGAGTAGCTCGTTTATTGGCTCGGCCTACCGCTACACTTTCTTTAGAAGCTCAGATGCGACGTGAAATCCGTCAAAAAATGTACGGAGACTAATTAGCTTTCAGAAAAAAATCCCTTCGGATAAAAAGGGAAGGGAGAAGTGTTGCGGGCGCTTTGCGCCCGCAATTATTTTATTGAATGAGCTCAAGCAAACTGTGAGCGTATACATTGAACAACTTTGCATTCATTTCATTTTGCAGTAGCCGTTGAGAGTGTTTGAGCTCACTACGAATTTCTTCAGTTAAACCTAATTGCCCCAGAGGACTGATCCAATCTCCTATACTTTCTTTGAGTATTGAGCCGAGGTCAGCATTTGGTTCAATAAGGTAGACAAAGCCAGCGTTGTTATCCAAATGAGCTAAGGATCGAGCTAGTTTTATTGCGTCCTGAAAATCTCCGATTTCATCTACAAGCTTTCGCTTTGCTGCCTGAGAGCCTGTCCAAACGCGTCCTTGAGCGACAGTCTGAACATAAGCGGGTGTGAGCTTTCGAGATTGTGCAACAATGTTCACAAAATTTGCATATGTTTTGGCAACTGATTGAGTGAAGATAGTCTCCAGTCGAGGATCCATCGGTTGAGTTAGTCGTTCAGCATTAGCCAACCATGTTGTTGCAACAGTACCTTGCCCGATTTTGGCTAATTTCAGCGTGTTTTCAAAAGTGGGAGCAAGGCCGAACACGCCGATTGAACCAGTGATGGTAGAAGAGGCTGCTAGTACTTTTGACGCCCCCATACTGATCCAAAAACCTCCAGAGGCAGCCAGATCTCCCATACTGACAATGACAGGTTTTTCGCTTTTTGTTGTTTCGATAGCATGCCTGATTAACTCACTAGCTACAGCAGAGCCGCCAGGAGAATTCACTCTGAGCACAAGGGCTTTGACTGAAGGGTTTTCTCTTGCCTGATCTATGAGAGAAACCAGAGTTTCAGCTCCGGTGATACCGGATTGGGATTGACCCTCCTGAATTTCGCCTTCAGCAATGATGACTGCTATCTCTCCGTGCTGCGTGTTGAGATTGTCTTTGTATTCAGTGTAGGAGACAAAGTGAAGATTTTTGTTTTCGGCACGATTTAGTTTGCTTGCAATAGTCTTTTGCATCTGATCATAGGTCAGCGTACCGTCAATTAGATTGGCCTGAAGAGCCGTGCGGGCAAGGTCGCCTCCCGCCTCAACGACTCTGCTGTCCAATGAACTGATGTACTGATCAATAAAACCGGGCATTAGTCCCCTGGAACTCTCAATTTGATGCGATAAGGTTTTCCAAGCATCTGTTAACCAAAAGCGTTCGCTTTCTATCCATTCCTCTGAAGGCTTGCTGGAGACAAAACTTTCTGGAAAGCTCTTGTAGGCGCCTGCTTTAAAAACATGGACTTTAATGCCTAGGGTATTCAATAGTTCTCCGTAATAAAGTCTGTTGGAAGCAAGGCCTTTTACCAACACTTCTCCCATGGGGTGCATGTATATCTCATTTGCGTGAGAAGCTAAGGCATATTGACTTTGCGTAAAATTTGTTCCCCATGCCCAAATAGGTTTCCCGCTGGTTTTGTAGCGCTCAAGCGCTTTACCTATTTCCTCTATTGAGGCCATGCCGACTCGCTGAAGCTTGTCGAGTTTGAGCAGCACACCATCAATCATAGGATCCTTGGAGGCTTTATCGAGCGTTGCAAGCAACTCGTGTAATGAAACATTACTTGGAGCATTCGCTAAAACGGGGGATAAACCCATGTCTGCAGAAGGTAACTCCTTGATGGTTCCTTCCAGATCCAGCACTAAGATCGAATTTGGCTGCACTTGAGGAGACTTTGTCATTGACAAGACAGAAATAATGACTGCAACGACAATAATGATCTCCAAAGCGTATAAAAGCGCCTTATTGAAATAACTCAAAGCAGTTCCAATCGCTCGGAATATTTTGGCAATCCAACGAAAAATAAACAAAATAACCTCAAATATTCAATTTCATAGAGAAGGACTAATTATAGGGATTCAAAAATTGAGGACGATGTCGTTTGACTCTAGCTTGTTTTTTCTCAAGCAAAATTTTTTGAATATCCTTTATATGCGATATAAAAGCATCAACGTATAAGCTTTGACGAATAACATTGAATTTGTGATGATGCCATCCTTTGCAAAGGACAGTTTGAAGCCCTACGCTTTTGGCAACTTTTAAGTTAAAAAGATTGTCATCAATCAGACAGCACTGGTGAGCCTGGAGGTGATGTTCGGCCACAATCTTTCTAAACATTTGCGCCGAGGGTTTAGGGCGCCATTGACCGAATACTTTCATATCCTCAGCTCGATATTGCTTTGTAAAACAATTTTGAAGATGAAGTTTTGCAAGGACTTGATCAGCAAAAACATTGGGTGCGTTGGTAAAAAGGACCTTTTCCCCAGGAAGATCAAAAATAGCCTCTTTCATACAACTTTGAGTATGAATACTGGAAACATCTACTTTGTGTGTTTCTGTCAGGAAATGATGAGGATCAATGCCGTGATGAAGCCAAAGTCCGTAATAAGTCACACCGTAGCGACGCCAATACTCTTTTCTTAACATATTGGCCTGATCAGGACTCAGTGCCAAATGTTTGATAATGTACTGATCCATCAGGACATGAATCTCATGGAACATCTTTGCAGAGGCAGAGTATAACGTATCATCCATGTCAATGAGCCATAATTTTGGCATCAGGATTTTTCCGCCGGCGGGACAAATTTTAAAATCACTCATTGTTGAAAAGAGCGCCTTGAAGGCGCTCTCAGGTTAGTGGTTAACGATCCTCGGCTACCCGAATGGCAGTCACCATTCGCTCAGCATCCTCATCTGACAACCAAGGCACCCAGCAATTAATGGGCTTAGGTTCACCGGCTAAGACTGCAAGCATGTGTCCTAAATCGGTTAATTCTTCGGCTCCCTTGATGCCCAGCGCGTATTCTGACATTTCTGCAGTCGGTAACTTGAGCGAAATGCGATTGCCGAAATGATCACGTACTTCTTTCGGTAAAACTCTGGGATCAGGCCATTGAGTTGCAAGAATCAAATGGTAGCCAGTGCTCCAGCCTTTTGTCGAAATAGCCTCTAAAGCGTTGAGCAATTTTGCTTTAAAGTCATCATCAATCATCCACACTGCTACTTCATCGATAATGACAAAAGTGCGCAACAGCCGTTTTTTTAGCCCTAAAACCTTATTGCATTCTTCTAGTGTTTTAACCCCCAATGTTTCAAAAAGCTGTTCATGAGCTTGAATAGATTTGGTGATTCCTTCTAAGTAGCTTTTAGCGGTTTCAATGTTGGTTTCCACGCGCATTCTATGTAGGCCTTTAAGACTTTCAAAGGCCCAGCCACCGTTGGGGTCGAAAACTTTAATAGCTGCAAGATCCGGTGTATTGGTAATAGCAATATCCAGAATTAAGTTACGCAGAAAAGAGCTCTTACCGCTTCCTGTCATGCCTGTTACAAGCGTATAGGGAGCGTGAGCGGCAAAACCTTCAAAGGCAGACTCAAAGTTGAGGTAAAAGGGTTTATCTTTATCGGCTGTTCTGCCAAGAACAAAAGAATAGTTGCCACCGTAAGCATTGCGGTTGACTTGACGTTCACGCCAAATGCTCCACATACTGTCAGTGCCTTCATTGGCATGTTTTTCAATTAAGGCTTCAATGGCAGCAGAATAACGAAAACTATTTTGATTGAGCATGCTTTTATCCTTTAAAAACGGATATTCTCAATGTCAATATTAGTCGCTTTTCAAAACTCAGCAAAAGATTTCTTTATTTTTTTAGGGTCAGCAAAGTAATTTCACTAGGAATTCCTAAACGAATTGGGAAACCGTACCAAAGTCCCGTTCCGCGATTAACATACAGAACCATATCGCCTATCTGGTATTTGTCCTTAACAAAACCTTTATTTAAGAACTGAGCTAACCAATGCATTCCGAAAATCTGTCCCCCGTGAGTATGTCCTGACAACTGCAAGGCGATAGGATATTCTGCATGTTCACGGCTGTATTTCACTTGATGAGACAGCAAAATAGTTGTAACACCTTTCGGGATCCCTTGTATAGCTTTAGCAATGTCTGGTACGTCGCGGTGATAACGGACCGCCATCGGATCGGTTATGCCGGCGATGGCTAGAGAGGCCCCTTGAACATTTAGGACTTCATGACTGTTGTGCAGCACTCTCATATTCAGCGTTGGAAAAACTTTCATCCATGCATCATATTCAACATAGTGTTCATGGTTGCCTTCAACCGCGTAAACTCCATAAGGTGCATGAAGTTTTTTCAGAGGCAAAACGTCTTGCAATCTGGCTTCAGTTTTTCCATCGACAATATCGCCTGTAACTGCGATGAGATCGGGCTCGAGTTCATTTGTTCGCTCTACTACCTTAATGAGTCGTTCGCGATCCAAAAGAGCGCTCGCATGGATATCCGAAAGCTGAGCAATCGTAAAGCCGTCAAGAGCATCCGGGAGTTCTTTTACACGAACCTCAAGCTGATAAATCAAAGGTTGAGACAGTGCTTGGTAACTACCTAAGGCAGATAAGACCATCGATATAGATAACAGACTGACAGCGGTAGTGCTCGGGTGAGGCAAAGTTTTTTTTGCAATCAATCGGTAGCCAACAGCAACAATGTCTTTAATGATTGTCAGCAAAATGAGTAGCAGCTGCGTGGCAAATAACCAGCTGTAGAGCACGATACCCAGATGCGGTATTTTATTGTCGTAACCAACAAAAAAGGATCGACAAAAGGCAGGATACTGACTACCAATCAGAATCAGTACCAACAAAATCCCCTTGATCGCCATGTGGAGTCGAGTTTTTGAAATTAAACTGACATACACATAGAGAACGAAAAAGAGGGGAATAACGTGAATCAGTACTTGCTGCATAAAACTATGGACTATTGACCCTTTTTATTCTACTTTGCTGTTTTGGCATTGGCTTTGACTTCTTTATTTGAGGTCGTTTTGTTTTCAAAACCGGTCAGGTATTTTTCGCCCTTTAAGATTTTGACCGCTTGCTGTAGTTGGAAATCATTGTCATCGCCGAAAAAGTAGCGCAGATCAGGTTGCTCGTTGTCTTCAACTTGCTTTTTACTTTCTTCCCTTTGTTTCTTTTCATATGCACGCTTTTGCTCATCATTTTTCAGGTGGTGGGCCAAATCAGCTTCACGAATATTAAAGGTGGCGTAATTGCCTTGTTCTGTATCAGCAATTTCAATATCTGGAGTGATTCCTGTTGCCTGAATGGAACGACCGCTTGGAGTGAAGTAGCGAGAAGTAGTGAGCTTTATTCCAGTTGTGGGTTCTCCACCCTCTAGAGGCCTGAGTGGCAGTACGGTCTGTACGCTGCCCTTACCAAAAGATTGTTGACCGATAATTTTTGCCCGTTTGTGATCCTGAAGCGCTCCGGAAACGATTTCGCTTGCGCTTGCGCTCGCTGCGTTAATTAAAACAACCATTGGGACAGTCTTGGCTTGCGCAGGCACTTTAGCAACCCAATCGCTTGAAGGACTTTGTTTGTAGTTCAGATAGTCCTGCGGTTGAGTTTTAAAGCTGCGGTTTGCCTCGGGTGTACGACCTTTGGTACTCACAACCACTTGGTCTTTTTCTATAAAGGCTGAAACGACTCCAACGGCAGCGTTAAGCAATCCGCCAGGATCATTTCGTAAATCCAAGACTAAACCTTTAAGGTGGTTTTTCTTATTTAAGTCAATAAGATACTTGGCTAGGTCGTCAGCTGTATGCTCTTGGAACTGTGAAATTCGGATATAAGCGATTCCATCCTTAAGTTCTTTCATCTTGACAGATTGAACTTTAATGATGTCACGTGTGATCGTGAAATTAAGGGGTTTATCCACTCCTTTTCTAGCAATGACAAGTTTAATTTTTGTCTTAGGTTTGCCTCGCATGAGTTTGACGTTTTCCGACAGAGTCCTTGCGCGAGTAGCTTGATCGTCAATTTTGACAATGATGTCACCGGCTCGAATACCAGCTCTTGCTGCCGGAGTATCATCAATCGGTGCAATGACCAAAACACCCGATGCATCCATCGTTACTTCTAGGCCCAGGCCCCCAAACTCTCCTTCGGTGCCTTCCTTCATCTCTTCAAAGGCTTCTTTATCTAAAAAAGCCGAATGCGGATCTAGCCCAGAGAGCATGCCAGCTAATGCGTTTTCCAGAAGTTGCCTGTCGCCAGTTTGGCTTTCATCGACATAAAACGCCTTTACAGCAGCATACACATCCGTGAACTGTCTAATTTCCTGCAAGGGTAGAGGACTTTTAGGGAGAGGTTCATTAGCTTGTGCAATAGAAAAAGTCGAACCCAAACTCAATGCAAGGGCTGTTGTGAGCACAATTTTTCGTAAGGGAGAAATAAAAGTCTTCATTTTTTTCTTTCTAATCCTTACCGATCCAAGGTAAGGGATTGAAGGGTTGACCGTTTCGACGGAGCTCAAAATACAATCCAGGCTTTTCTTCGCCGCCAGTGTTGCCTACGGAAGCGATGGTTTCACCACGTGTAACCTTGTCACCGACACTCTTAAATAGTGACTCGTTATTGGCGTAGATAGAGAGATAACCATCTCCGTGATCAACGATAATCAGATTACCAAAACCTCGTAACCAATCGGAAAAAACGACCTGACCGTTGGCACAAGCTAGGACATCGCTACCTTGTCGGGCCTGAATCATTAAACCACGCCAAGTCGTGCTTTTTCCTGAGGCGTTTGCTCGAGCCTGACCATAACGACCTGTGATTTTACCGAGTGCTGGCATCAATAATTTTCCGCGCTGCTTAGCAAATACACCTGACGGTGTTTTCCCGCCAACCGAGACTTTGCCACTAGCAGGTTGTTTCTTTCTGGCTTGCTGTGCCCGCCTTTCGGCTTCCGCTTTACGCTGAGCCAGCACTTTATCAATGTTTGCGACAAGTTCCCCAAGCCGTTGCTGATCTCGCTCGAGTTTATCAATAGAGGCTCTCTGTTCAGAAATTTGTTTTTTTAATTTCTCAAGAGTCTGTTTACGGCTTTGCTGCTCTTTCATCAGCTGAGCCCGCCCTTCTTTCTCGTTGGCCTCAATGTTCGCCAGCTCTTTTCTTTTGCTTTGAGTTTCTTCTGAAACAGAGTGGATATTAGCTTGTCTTTGCGATAGCTGGTTAAGAGCCTGTTGCTGAGCTCGGGCAAAATACTGCAAGGAGGCTGCATCTCTGGCAACCTCATGCGGATTAGTACCGGCAATTAAAGTTTGCCAGGATTGGCGGCGAGAGTTTAAAAATTGTGCACGAGCAATTGCTCGATTTTGTTTTTCAGCGCTTGTGAGTTCGCCATTAACGGCTAACTCCTGTTCGCGGAGCTCTTTTAATCTATTTTCAACTCGTGTTCGCTCATTGCCCAGTTCACGCAAGCGGCGGTTAGCCTTTGAAATCGCTTCTTCACTTGCGGCCAAGGCATCACTGGCTTCATGTTGACTGGCTTCTGCTTGTGATAGTTGTTTTTTTAAAGAACCCAGTTGTTCCTGTAGGGACTTTTGTTGATTTTGCAATTCATTGCGGCGTTTTTCGCTAACGTCAGCGGAGCTACTCTTTTGAGTCTTTTTGGCAGAAGTAGTCTTAGCAGGAGTTTTCTTTGAAGCCGTCTGTTTAGTCTTACTGGGAGCTGAACGAGTAGCCTTTTTTTGTGCGGTTTGGGCGTACGCAACACCCGCTCCGCTGTATGAATAAAGCGGAGTGGCACTAAAGCATAGGAAAGCGCCCGCCAGACCGAGCGCTTTCATAAGCGTCACAAGTGGACGCGCAACTAATTTCACTTTTTGGCTTTACCTTGAGCCGCCACAGCAGCCATTGCGGCCTCAATTTCAGCTTGATTGCCAAGATAATAGTGGCGAATCGGCTTCATATCGTCATCGAATTCATAGACAATGGGACGAGCAGTTGGGATATTCAGATGAACAATGTCTTCGTCGCTGATATTGTCAATATACTTGATAAGCGCTCTCAAAGAGTTGCCGTGAGCAGCGATAAGTACGCGTTTGCCAGAACGGACCATTGGTTCAATTTCTTCTTTCCAATAAGGAACAACGCGAGCAACTGTATCCTTCAAGCACTCTGTGGCAGGGATTTCTTCTGGCTTTAAGTTAGCATACCGCGGATCCTTGCCGGCCCAACGCTCGTCTTCTGGAGACAGGGGATTGGGAGCAATAGCGTAGGCACGACGCCAAATCAGAACTTGTTCGTCTCCATATTTAGCCGCAGTTTCTGCTTTATTAAGACCTTGAAGTGCGCCATAGTGACGTTCGTTTAAACGCCATGAATTTTTGATCGGCAGATACATACGATCCATGCTATCCAGTGCGATCCAGAGGGTACGGATAGCGCGGCGCAAAACACTGGTGTATGCAATATCGAAGTCGTAGCCCTCTGCTTTCAGCAGCTCGCCGGCTTTACGGGCCTCTTCACGGCCTTTTTCTGTCAAGTCTACATCTGTCCAGCCCGTGAAACGGTTTTCGAGATTCCATTGGCTTTCGCCGTGTCGCATCAAAACGAGTTTAAACATAAAACAGTTCTCTATAAAAGATAAAAAGGAGGACAACTTCTCAATTTTAAAAGAATTGGTGAGATCAGAGGTTTGGGATCATACAAAAAGTTGTAATTTGTTGTACTATCCCAAATCAAGATGCGATTGGCAGATTTTGACCGACCGCTTTTTCTTTGATCAATCAGAAGTGAGAAGATTGTGCTTGATTTTTTACTCGATAACATCGTTTTAGTCGCCGTTGTTTTGATTTCTGGCGGTTTTCTTTTGGAACCCTATATTCGTAAGCGTAGCATGGGTCCCAGTCTGAGCAACGAAGAGGCTATTGATTACATCAATAAAAAAAATGCCTTTATTTTGGACGTGCGCGCAACCAAAGATTTTAAGCGTGGTGCAATTGCTGGCTCCAAGAGTATTCCTATTGACGGTTTTGAAGGCCGAGTCAATGAAGTACCCAAAGATCGTCCGGTCATCGTTGTTGACACTGTGACGACATCAAGTCAGAAAGCTGCAAAAGTTTTGCGTGCACAGGGCTACAAGGACGTCTTTGTTCTTGAAGGTGGAATCAAGGGCTGGGTTGATGCAAAGTTGCCCTTTACTCGTTAATTAACAAAATAAATCAATCTAATAGTCTTTTTAAAGGATATAAAAATGGCTGACGAAACCAATACGGCTACTGAACCGGAGCAACAGAGCGCAGCTCCTGCTAATGCTTTCCAGCTTGAGCGCTGCTACATGAAAGATGCCTCTTTGGAGATGCCTCACGCTCCTGAATTGTTTGTCACACCTTTGCAGCAACAGCCGACCGTTGATATGCAATTTGAAGTCAGCATCAAAAAGCTCGACGACGCTCATCGTGAAGTGACTGTTAGAGCAACTGTTACGATTAAAGCAGATCAAAATGTTTTGTTGCTGGCTGAAGTAAAGCAAGCCGGTATTTTCCAAATTCGCGGTTTCAATGATGAACAAATGGCTCATATCGGTAACGTCATCTGTCCGACAATTGTTTATCCGTATTTAAGAGCTAACGTTGCCGACCTGATTACCCGCACAACAATGGCTCCGGTTAATCTGCCGGAAATGAACTTTGAAATGCTCTATCAACAGCGCCTTGCTCAACAAGCAGCGACTGCAGACCAAGCAAAGGCTCAAGAGCAAAACTAACTGCTAAAGCCATAAGCTTTAACTAAAGGGGAAGCTGCTCAGCGATTTCGCTCTATAGCTTCCCTTTTTGTATATGACAATGAATACTGTCCCACAAGCCCCTCAGTTATCAAGTCGCCTCCTTCGATTGGCTCTTCTTTGGGTAGTCGTTTTGATTGCCTCAGTTGTCTACACGCTTTTTTTATCTAAGCAGATGGAAATCTCCACAGAGGTAACAAGGCGAGCGGCTGATATTCGTGTCGAACTTTATCAGGTAGGTTACGATTTAACGACCGACCATGCAAATGGCTTCGCCATAGATATACAGGGTGTTGTCTGGCGTGTGGATCAGACATTGAATTTAGCAATCTTAGACGATCAGTCAACCTACAGAGTGATGGCCCGTGATGAACGCATTGATAAGATCATGGGGCATATTGACGAGACTTGGCGTCAAAGCGTTAAGCCAGCCTTGTTGCGATGGAACGAAAGCCATCAACTCAATCGGCAAGTCAGACACGACATTTTAAAGGGTTTAGACCTTCTCAATAGTGAGCTCGATGAATGGCAGAACCTGATGGATGCCGAGGTCAATCGTAACATTGTTGTCCTTCGCTTTACTCAGGTGGCTTTGGGCGGATTGTCTATTTTGAGCGTCATTGTTGTCATGTGGTTCCTGTTTGCATCAGTTTTACGGCCTTTAAATCAACTGCAGGCCGGAATTGAGCGTTTGAAAGCGAGTGACTGGAAGACACGGGGTCATGCTGAGGGGACCTTAGAATTTTCTGAGATCTCGGCTGGATTCAATGCACTGGCGAGCCATTTGGATGACGTTTATACAAATCTAGAAAATATTGTTGAGGAAAAAACGGCATCATTGGCTGAGAAAAATGCTCACTTAACTGCTCTTTATGGACTGACTTCTTTTCTTGGCGAACAACATTCTTTAGAGGAAATGTTGGAGTCGTTTACAGCCAGAGTATTGACTTTGGCGGAAGCGCCGGCTTTGCAGGTGTGCTTTTGGAATGAGCACAGAAGCAGGTTTGAAAATATTTTGCAAAAGGGGTTAAGTGAGGATTTTTCAAAAGGCTGTGAAAAAATTTCAGAGGATTTTTGTCAAAAGATTTTTGCAAGTCCTTACCCGATCAGAACAGGCGTTTCCCGCTCTGACACAAAGACCGAGATTGAGGCGAATTTCTTCACTCAGAAGGTGATTTATCACATTCGGTATCGCCAAAAGAATATCGGGGTTTTTGTACTTTTTTATCGTGATAATGTTCGGGAAAATCGAGCATTAGATATGTTGCTCGAAAATTTGGGACGGCACTTGGGAGCAGCTATTGAAAATATGCGCCTGGCAGCGCTTGATCAGCAGATGGCGGTTGCTCAGGAGCGCAATATTTTGGCTCAGAACTTACATGATTCGATCGCTCAAACGCTCTCCTTTGTTAATTTACAGGTGCAAATGCTCGACGGTGCACTCAAAGATAAGAACCAGGAGCAAATTGATGACGGTCTCAAACAGATAAAGGCCGGTGTTCAGGAATGCTACGACGATGTCCGTGAACTCCTGCTTAATTTCAGAACCCGGGTTTACAAAGAAGAATTAGAGGAGTTGGTGCAAAGCGTATTGCTTCGTTTTGAACGCCAAACTCATGTTAAAACGCATCTGAGCATTAAAAATGAAGGCAAAGAGCTGACATCTGCTCAGAAGCTGCAGGTGATATTTATATTGCAGGAAGCCTTATCCAACGTTAGAAAACATGCAAGAGCTCAAACAGTCATGGTGAATATTCGCAATACAGAGCAATTCGAGATGACTGTTATGGATGATGGTATCGGGATTGATCCAAAAGTATTGGAAGAAAGAAAGCAAAGCCATGTCGGATTGTCTATTATGCGAGAACGTGCACAGAAAGTTAAAGCTCGTATAGAAATCGAATCGGAGCTTGATCAGGGAACGACGGTTCGGTTAATTTTGCCAAAAGAGGGGCGGTAATGACTATTCGTATTTTGTTGGTTGATGATCACACCTTATTTCGTTCAGGTTTAAAAGCACTTTTAAGCCGTCAACCTGATTTTGAGATTGTCGGAGAGGCCTCGGATGGCTTGGAAGGCGTAAAGCTTGCTGAGCAGCTTAAACCTGACTTGGTGTTGTTGGATCTCGATATGCCGGTGATGAGCGGAACGGAAGCATTGGCTCAAATGCTGGCAGCTAACAGAGAACTGCCCGTTGTGATGCTGACAGTCAGTGAAGATGCAGAAGACTTAAAGGAAGCTTTTGTTTTGGGCGCTCGGGGCTATTTGGTAAAAAATATTGATGCTGAGTATCTGGTCAATAGTGTCAGACAGGTTGTTGCCGGTGAGAGTGTGATGTCTCCCGAGATGACCAGTAAATTTGTAAACGGTATTCGTGCCAAGCACCTTTCATTGATGCCGGAAGTGCGACCTGAGACTGTTAAGAGCCTCACAGAGCGTGAAAGACAGATTTTAGGCTGCCTTGCTCAGGGAGCAAGCAATCGGGAAATGGCTAATTTACTCAATATGTCGGAAAGCACCGTAAAGGCACACTTGCAGCGAATTATGCGGCGCTTTGACTTCAGTTCACGCGTCCAGGCTGCTGTTTTTGCAGCCGAACGCCATATGGACCGCTATTTGCTGGAAAGTTTGAATCAGAAAAAAGGCAGCAACAGTTAGATTCCGCCCTCGTAGTGATTTTGCCTCCAAGCTTCATAAACAGTGATCGCTACTGTATTGGACAGGTTAAGCGAGCGGTTATGAGGGCGCATGGGCAGGCGAATGCGCTGCTGCTCCGGGAAACTGTTGCGGATTTCATCGGGCAGGCCGTGTCCTTCACTGCCGAATACAAACCAATCACCGGGTAAAAAATGCGATTCGGCAAAGGGATGGGATCCCTTTGTTGTCATTGCAAACATTCTATCTCTTTGCGGTTTTTCTGCTTCCAAAAAGGCTTGGAAACTTTTGTGTACTTTGACAGTTGCATACTCGTGGTAGTCTAAGCCTGCCCTAATCATGTGCTTGTCTTCCAGGGTAAAGCCTAAAGGCTCCACTAAATGCAATTCACATCCGGTGTTAGCAGACAGCCGGATGATATTGCCCGTGTTGGGAGGAATTTCAGGGGCCACTAAAACGATTCTAAACATATTCATCAGCAGGCGCCGTGAGCGCTTTTTTCATCTTAACTAGTGCATTTTTTTCAATTTGCCGAACCCGCTCGGCGGACACTCCCAATTCCTGAGCAAGCTCTTGGAGTGTCTTTGGGGCATTGTTGCCGTTTTCATCGACATTGAGCCAACGAGCCATGATGACATGCCGACTGCGTTCATCCAGGCTCGCTAAGGCCTGACGGATACCTTCTTGTTGCATTCTCTCTTCATCTTTTTGTTCGAGAATGACCGTGGGTTCATTTTCGGTTGAGGCGAGCCACTGGATGGGAGCACTGGAGCGGTCATCGTCACTGTCAGAGGAGTCGGCAGGCAGATCAATCGGCGTTTCATTGCCGTACATCCGTTGCTCCATTTCAAGCACTTCTGACGGTTTGACGTCAAGCTCATGGGCAATTTGATTCGCTTGCGAATAAGTCAGTGCATTTTCGCCTCGCATGGAACGTAAATTGAAAAAGAGTTTCCGCTGCGACTTAGTCGTCGCTAATTTCACTTGTCTCCAATTTTTGACAATATAGTCTTGGATTTCAGACCGAATCCAATATTCTGCAAAGGTCATTAAGCGAGCACCGTGGTTAGGGTCATAGTGCTTAATAGCTTTCAACAGACCGATATTGCCCTCTTGGATTAAATCGGCATGAGGAATGCCATAACCCAAATAGGAGCGTGCAATAGCTATGACCAACCTCAAATGGGCCATAACAAGTGCTCGACCAGCTGCCATATCATTGTTTTTATGCAATCGCTCAACGAGTTTTTGTTCTTCTTCATAGGACAGTATGGGAAATCGATTGGCAGCCTGAATATAAGCATCCAGATTACCCAAACTAGGGATGATACTGGGTACTTTGCTCTGGTAAGGAACTAGAGCATTGGAGGTGCCAACAGTCTTAGGAGAAGGGTTTTTCATAAGAGCCTTAGGAGAAATGGGAAGCGATTTCAATTGAATCGTTCAATTTTTGCGATCGCACGTTGGGTAATGATACTAGCAATAAGACTTCCTAGCAGAGCGCAAAAAGCAACAAAACCCACATTAAATTCCATTGGGAGCGGCGAAATAGTAATTGTTGTGCCGTATTGCTCACCGACAGCTAATAAGGCTTCATTTAAGTAACCGGTTGCAAAAGAGGAAAGCGCGATTGCAATAACGGCTGCTAACCCCATGGTTAGGAATCCTCTCCATGCATAAGGTCTGATGGAAAAGGACGGGGTTGCTCCAAAAAGGTAAAGCATATTAAGTTCAGTTTTCTGCGTATCGGCAGCTAAACGAACGCTGGCTGCTATGACACAGATAATTAGGGATAGAGTGATAATGACAAAAATCCAGCCTAATTTACTGATGGCGTGAGAGATTGCATCCAGCTTAGTAAGCCACGTACTGTCATAGGCTACCAGACTGACTCCTTTGAGCTTTTCAATATTTTTTGCCGTTTTCTCGATATCGGCTGCAGGCATCTTGGCATCTAAAGTAACAATCAGTAGATCAGGCAAGGGATTAGACGCCTTATCCTGATTAGTTTGTTTAATGCCTAAATTTTCATTGAGAGACTTGAAGGCCTCATCTTTGGGAATCGTCGTAATCTTCATTACGTGCTCGTGTCGGCCGATTCTCTCTCTCAAATTATCCATTTGTGCTTTATTTAAGTTTTGGTATGTGAAAACCGTAATTTCCGGAGCTACCGGAATAGCACGAATCGGTTCAGAAAGACTGTAAAGTACGCTAGCAACAAAGACTGGAATAGTAAGCGAAAGGCTTGCCAGCATTAAAGCTAGGAAAAATAATCCTTTTGCGTTACGAATTCCGCGAAAAACTTGCTGAAGAGCCCAAGCGCGAGAGGAAGCAAAACTCATAGCATGGCTCCATGTTGAGAGGCGAACTTAACCTCGCGATAAGCGATATCACGCGGAGCCAGCAACAAGTGCGAGGCTACGATGACAGTTACTCCGGCGCTTGCAAATTCTCCAAGCAAATTAATGACCGTTTGAGCATTATTGGCGTCAAGATGAGCTGCCGGCTCGTCAGCCAAAATAAGAACCGGTTGATTGACTACTGCACGGGCAAGACTGACTTGTTGGCGTTGACCGGAGGACAGATCTATGGGATAGTTGTATGCCCAGTCAGACATATGGCAGCGAGACAATGCTGCTAAAGCCTGTTGTCTGGCTTGCTCAGTCGACGCTTCGGCAGCCAGGGCAGGGAGCATCACATTTTCAAGAATGCTGCGGTCTTCCAAAAGAGGAGAATTGGGGAGCATCAAACCAATAGCTCTTCTGAGCCATCGACGCTGGAGAGTTGAGAAGTCCTGTACATCCTCTCCGGCGACTCGCACGGCCCCTCTAGATGGATTCAATAAGCCAGCAATAAGGCGTAAGACGGTTGATTTTCCGCACCCAGTGTCTCCGTGAAGGACAACAAACTCCCCTCGGTATATATCAACCGATACATCTCGGAGCACTTGTAGCTTGTCAAACTCCACAAAAACGTGTGACAGCTGAACTAAGGGCTCTTCTTGGGCGGGAGTGTCAACCTCAAACATCAACAGTATTATTTCTCAAAGTCAAACCGATATTGTACGGCTTTCCACGCATTAACTTCTCTTTGTAAAAGAAAATGTGTTAAAGGATGTTTATCCAACCAGCCAGAATGATTAAATGATAACCGCCAGTGCTGGGAATCGGGTTGTGTTAGCTGAAAATCGGGTAACTCAATGTCTTCTCGTTTATGAGCAATGATGCTCGCCAGGCGTAAAGCCAGGAGTGATTTTGCCCACTGGGGATCTTTCAATTCGTCTTGAATTTTGTAGAGTCGACCTCTGTGTCCCAGAACAAGTTGAGAGACCCAATGTCGATCGTTAATGGAAAAGCCTTGTAAATCAAAGTGTTCTATTAAATAGGCTCCCAGTCGATGGAAACGGTTGTGGCTGATGAGATTACCTGTTTCATGCAGTAATGCAGCCCAGTGAAGGCGCTTTTTAATGTTTTCAGAGGCTTGTGGTAAAAGCTTGTCGAGTAAAAGCAAGGCAATTTGGCTCACTCGGATAGCCTGAGCTTCGGAGACTGAGCTGTAACGCAAAAGCTCTCTGGCACTATTTTCTCGAATGTCTCTTCCGTTGAGGCGGGCCCATTGCTCGTAAAGTAAGCCTACTCGTAATGCACCTTCGGAGAATCGGATTTGTTGGATATTGAGTGCATCGCAAGCGGCGTGCAGTACAGCTAAACCACCTGTAATAACTTCCTTACGAGAGTGATGCATATCGGGGAAGTTTAGATTGTCAATATGACCCTTGCTAATCATGCAATCACTAATTTTTCGAAGCGTTTGCAGAGTCAGTCTATCATTATCTAGTCCGAATGATTTGGCTAAGCCGCAAATAGCTTCCATCGAGCCCGATGATCCGAAAGCTTCATCCCAAAGGGTTGAGTTAAATCTTTCCCGACCCTCCTGAAATTCAGCCATGGCTGCAAGCTTCGCCGCTTCATAGCCCTGTCTGGTAATTTTGCCGTCAGGAAAGTATTGCAGGGATAAATTCACGCACCCCACATGGAAAGATTCACAGCGATCCGCGTGATGAGCGACACCGGTAACAAGTTCTGTTGAACCACCACCGATGTCAATAATTAGTCGTTTTTTACTCGATGGCGGCAGTCTATGTGAGCAACCTTCAAATACCAAACGAGCTTCTTCTTGTCCGGGGAGGATTTCAATCGGAAAACCTAAAACTTTTTGAGCCCGGTTAATAAATTCAGTGTTATTTCGGGCAATTCGAATCGTTTGTGTTCCAACAGCCCTCACACAATTGTGAGGGAAAAATCTGATTTGCTCGTGAAATCGAGAAAGCGTATCGAGAGCTTTTAGCTGTGCATCCTCGGTCAAGCTTCCAGACTCATCGAGCCCTGCAGCTAAACGAACTCCTTCTTTGTAGTAGTGTTCACAAACAATCTCATTACCTTCAACGCGACCGATTTCTAATCGAAAGCTGTTTGAACCGAGATCGACGGCGGCTAAACGCGTTACCATGTCCTTGCTCCCGAACGTTTAGAGGCTAAAGCCCGGCAAACAACGGGGCTGACAAATGCGGAAACATCGCCACCCAAACGATGAATTTCTCTGACAAGGGAACCAGAAATTGACTGTGTACCGTTAATCGGTGGGAAAAATACTGTTTGAACGTTTTCATTGAGCGCATGATTGACGCAGGCCATTCTGGTTTCGTAATCAAAATCGCTTCCGTTTCTGACTCCGCGGATCAATACAGTTGCTCCGGTCTTTCGTACGAACTCACTCAAGAGCCCCTCAAAGCCAATCACTTCAACTCCATCAGTACCCTCCAGTACACTTTGGGCAAGGAGGACTCGTTCCTCATAGGTAAAGAACGTTTTCTTCCCAGTATCGGCCGCAACGGCAACGATAACTTTGTCAAAGATCTGTCGGGCACGTTGAAGAACATCTTCGTGTCCGAGAGTAAAGGGATCAAATGTTCCTGCGTAAATAGCGATTGTCATTTTCCTTCCAATGAGCGACCCACCAAACGAAAGGTGACCGCTCCGGCATCAGCTTGTCGAACAATTTTTAATTGTAAGTCAGATAGGATTGAGGCGTTCCATTGACGAGGCGCTTCAATGTAAAGAAGTCCATCTTCGGTCAAATAATGAAGAGATAATTTAATTGCCTTTTCATGTAAATTGAAGGCAAATGGAGGATCAATGAAGATAATATTAAACTTTTTATTGATAGAAGATAAAAGAGAAAAACAATCTCCACAGCGAATATCTAAAAGAGCCTCAGCTTTTAGCTTCTCACGCATAGAGCACAATTTAGCGTAAGCCGTTTTGTTTTTTTCTATGAGTGTGACGGATTGTGCCCCTCGGCTGGCCAATTCAAATCCTAATGCACCAGAGCCAGCGAAGAGATCTAAGCCTTGAATTTCTGTCAAGTCTCCGAAAATATGATTCAACCAATTAAACAGGGTCTCTCGGACTCGATCGCCCGTTGGTCTGAGGCCGTTCAGATCAGTGATACTCAAAGGTGTTCGACGCCACATACCACCGATAATTCTTACGGTACCTGTACCTCTCGCTCTTGGTAAACTTACGCTTTGTGATAGATTTTGTTTTTTCAATGGACGCATACGTTAATGATAACGACTGAAAATAAAAAAACGGGTTGGTTGGATCGGTTAAAAAACGGTTTGCATAAAACCCGAATCAATATTATCGGACTTTTTACAGGAGGAAAAGTTGATGAAGATTTCCTCGAGGAGCTTGAATTTGCACTGATTTCCGCTGATATGGGAGTCAGTACAGTTTCTGAGCTTTTAACAAATCTAAGAGATACGATTCAGTTAAAGGGTTTAAAAACTCAGGAGGATGTCAGAAACGCACTCAGGGAGCAGATTGTAGCGCTGTTGCGTCCCGCAGAAGGAGCGATTAATCTGGACCGAGCAAAACCTTTGGTTATGATGATGGTGGGTGTTAATGGAGCGGGTAAAACCACCTCTATTGGAAAAATTAGCAAATGGCTTTCCTCTCAAGGTAAGAGCGTTTTGTTGGCTGCAGGAGATACCTTCCGAGCTGCCGCTAGGGAACAGCTTGCTGTTTGGGGAGAACGAAATCGAGTAGAGGTTATTTCCCAAACTGGTGGCGATCCAGCTGCTGTTGCCTTCGATGCTGTTTCGGCTGGTAAAGCCCGTGGTTGTGATGTGGTGATTGTCGACACTGCTGGTCGATTAACAACGCAGCTTCGCCTAATGGAAGAATTAAAGAGAATTGCACGATCTCAGAATAAATCCATGCAGGGAGCGCCCCATGAAGTCATCTTAGTCATTGATGGAACTAATGGTCAGAATGCGATCGCGCAGGTAAAGGCTTTTGATGAGGCTGTGCCTCTAACAGGTCTAATCATTACAAAGCTCGATGGCACAGCCAAGGGCGGAGTACTGGTTGCGATCAGTCGTATGAGAGCGGATAAGCCGATTCCGATTTACTTTATTGGAGTGGGTGAAAGCATAGAAGATCTACAACCTTTTAATGCAGAAGAGTTTGCAAAGGCTCTAATTGGCTAAAGTTTTTTCGAAATCGGGACTCTTAAAAGATTGAGTCCCGAATTTCTATCTAAGCGTTTAAAACCGCTCTTTAAAAAAGTTCTTTAACTTATCCCAGCCAGAAGGTTGAGCTTTCTCTGCAGGTTTTACTGGAGGAAGTAGTTTGTTTACTTCCTTAATTTTCTGTGTGTCAAGAGTAACGATAGGGTTAAACCATTGACCGCTAAGATTGGCAAACAACTGCAAGCCAGAATGGTGCACGCCATGAATACTTCCAGAGAGAGCCTGATCCTCCAAATCAACAACGGCACTGCCTTCAGCTGTGGCGAAACCGAAATTGAAGCTAAGTTTTTCAATATCTGCTTGTGCATCATGAATAGTGACTAAGCCTTCAATATGCTCCGTTTGTGTAAATAAATCATTGGATTGAGCAGGATCACGGAAGGCCTTTAAATCTTTGAGGCTACTATCGAGATCTAATCCGAAAAGTTTTGCCCGAGCGGCTGAAAAACCAATTTGTCCATATAGAGTTTCTTTACTAAAACCATCACCGTAGAGATTAGCCTGCAACCCCATCACACCGCCAGTTTTATTATTGCCTCCAGCGTCTTCCATTAAAGCAGACAAATTGATACTTTCTGCTCGATAAAGGACGTTCCAATGCCCGTCGGAATTCAGTTGGGCCTCTAATTCAGTTTTTCCATCGTACGTTATTGCAGAGGCTTTGGAAAGTCGCAAGATTCCATTTTGAACGGACATTGGGGACTTTATTTGGGCGAGCGTAACAGGTCCAGCTTTTAATTCTCCAATAACAATTGATCCGTCGAAGTCGAAATGATTCAGAAGGTCAAATTGATTAGTTTTCAATTCAGAGACGTTTTCAGTTTGTCCTTTTGCAGGATCCGTTACTTGTGCAGACTGTTCTTGCACTTGGGGCAGAAGGCCTTGCTGAGAGTCTGTGGTTTGTTCAAAATCGTTGCTGTCAGAAACCGTTAAAGGGGTAGCAGAATCTTCAGCTGATTCTTCAGCGGCAGGCTCTTTACTTTCAAACGCAGGCTCCAAAGAAAGAGGAAGAGTTTTTTGTGCTCTTTGCAAAGCGGTCAAAATAGAAAAATCTGAAAGCTCTAACCTGCCGAAGACTAAGTTACCTTTGATTGCTGGATGATCAAATCCCGAGCTTTCACCTTGAAAACTCATCGGTGCCCCGTGAATTCTTGCAAAAAGTTCGCTCACAATTTTTTGACTGTTCCAATCAATTTGAACACTGCCGGAAATAGGAATGCTTTCTGTCTGCTCGGGCAATACGAGAGCACCTTGTATATGGTCTGCGTTAATCGTGGTTTGTAGGCGATCCAAGAGCACCGGGGAGCGTAAATCAAGTTTAATCACCTCAGAGCCGTTCCCTTTATTGTATTGAATATAAACGTCTGGGGCTTGGACAGATTCCGTATTTACGTTCAATTCAGCAACAGACAAAGACAGATCCCCGAAAGTGGGAGCATTCATCAGTTGCAATTGAGCAGTTTTTGCGTACAAATCTTCTATAGTTACTTGTGTCAGAGGAGAACTCATTGATGCATTAAATGAGCGCCCTTCATGAGTTCCGTCAGCCTGAATAGATAAATTTTCAAGCGACATTTGGCCAGAAGCCATGTTTAGATCTAAAGAAAAACCGGCCTGAATATCCAATAAAAGGTTATCGGGCAACAGTTGAAATTGAGTCGATAAGGCAACAGGAGCGTGCATTTGTGGCGCTGGAGAGCCAATCAGTGCACGTAGATTTTGCAAATTAATTACTCGATCCTTGTATTTCAGGTGAATATCTGAATCATTTAATTCAATAGACTCAATTGTTAATCCTTCAATCAGAGCCGTCCGAGTGGTAATGTTGTCGGCCAGCCACTTTGAAGGAGAGGGACAATCTATTTTTTGGAGAGAAAATCCGTCCAATAAAAATTTGTTGACGTGGATCTGCCCCAAAGCTAGCCACCACGGACTTACGGTCAGTTGCGCAGAACGATACTGAGCAATTAATTTGTTTTGAGAGTCAAAGAGCTGAGCGCTAGGTAAAGAAATAGAAATGGTGGGAAGAACCTTAACCGTTGGCAGCTCATTGGTTCGAATTGTTAAACCAGCCTGATTTAGAGTGCCTTGAAGGCGATTTTGGACGGAATCCGGCGTAACGAGGAAGTATAAAGCTACAACGGCGCCTATTGCCAGTAATGCAAGGATACAAAAGAACCAAAGAAGAGTTCGAAGAATACGCATGAGACCAGTCCTTAAAGAACGTCTTTTCGAAAAATAGCACGAAAATAGCTTTTTTGGTTGTAAAAAAACAATGAGTATTACTTATTGCGCCACTTATTACGAATGGTCTGGCGTAAATTAGGAGCAAGACGCTCCAGGGCATCTAAGGTCATGAAAATAGAATCGCGACCGCGGCTGGATAACTCTCGAAACCGAGCTAGTAGTTCGCTTTCTTCTTCAATAGGGTTATGGCGTTCACTGGTGATAATAAACAAAATATCAAAGCCACAGTCATTTAATCGAGGCATACGGAAAATTCCTGGATCTTCTTGGCCTAATTCATACTTTTGGTATACCTCAAGGGGAACACCTAGCAACTGTGCAATCTGCAGTTCGGTATAGCCCAAACGTTCCCGTTCGGTACGCAACCGTTCCCCAAATTCCCTTCTACGTTTTGCCAACACAGTTGCCATGGATTAACGTTTCCCTAAAAAGTTGTACAAGGCGAAAGGTGAATGTCTTGTTTCAATTTTAAACATTAAATAAGAAATTCATCACATCGCCGTCTTGAACGATGTAGTCCTTACCTTCAGCGCGCATTTTGCCCGCTTCCTGAGCACCTTTTTCCCCATTGTGTTCAATGTAGTCATTAAAGGAAATCGTTTGTGCACGGATAAAGCCTCGTTCAAAGTCCGTATGAATCACACCTGCAGCCTGAGGAGCTGTGTCGCCTTTGTGAATGGTCCAGGCTCTAACTTCTTTCGGTCCTGCCGTAAAGTAGGTCTGCAGCCCGAGAAGATCATATCCGGCGCGGATCACACGGTCGAGACCGGCTTCATGCATTCCCATGTCTTCCAGGAAAAGCTTCTTATCTTCCTCATCCAGTTCGGCAATTTCACTTTCGATTTTTGCGCACAAAGCTACAACCGGAGCATTTTCCTTTGCAGCGAAGTCTTTGACTGTCTGCAGCAAAGGATTATTGTCAAAACCGCTGTCATCGACGTTGGCAACATACATTGTCGGTTTGACAGTCAAAAGACACAAAGGCTTAATGACGGCTTTTTCTTCCTTGGTCAAAGGAACTTGTCTTGCAGGCTTACCCTCGTTGAGAACCGGCTGGATTTTTTCCAATACAGTCACAAGTTTTAAGGCTTCTTTGTCTCCGCCTTGGCGAGCTTGTTTGGAATATTTATTTAAGAGTTTTTCAACAGTAGCGAGGTCGGCAAGTGCCAATTCCGTATTTATGACTTCAATATCTTCAGTCGGATTCACGTGACCGGCTACATGGACAATGTTGTCGTCGTTAAAACAGCGAACGATGTGGGCAATGGCGTCACACTCGCGAATATTGGCCAGAAATTGGTTGCCCAGCCCTTCGCCTTTACTAGCACCGGCCACCAAACCGGCGATATCAACAAATTCAACCACAGCGGGCACAATACGAGCCGGGTGAACGATATCTGCGAGTTGCTGCAGACGTTGATCGGGCACTTCAACAATGCCTACATTCGGTTCAATTGTGCAAAACGGATAATTTTCTGCCGCGATTCCGGCTTTTGTTAAAGCATTGAAAATAGTGGACTTACCGACGTTAGGTAAGCCAACGATGCCGCATTTTAATCCCATGATTGTTTTTCCAAATAAGTTAATGGGTGCATTTTAGCATTGAGTTAGAGAGCTAACAGTTTCGACTCTATGCGATTTTTCAAATGAAATCATCAGTTCGTTAATTTCCTGCTCGTTAAAGACCTTCACCCCTGCCAGCGATAATGATTCTGCAAAAACTCCTTTACCCGCTCTCAAGCGTCCGTCAAAATTGCCGCTATGGATAAAATGAGTTCCGCAAGCCGGACTTTTTTCTTTAAGTAGAGCGTATTGAGTGTGGTATTTTTGAGCTATTTTGCTACAGAGCTGGGCCCCTTTAATGTAGGCTTCAGTGCAGTCCTTGCCTGCTTTAGAGAGGATCCTTCCACGTCCGGATAAGACATCGGCAGCCGTTTTTGTCTCTTCTATTTCGCAGGGGACACGCGGGATGGGTAGACCGCCGGCGCATTCCGGGCACACCGCAACCAAGGAAAAAGAGTTGCGGAGTGCACTCAGATCTACAGGTTTGCTTTTTCCGTCGTACCGTACCGGCTGCCCCAATAAACAGGCACTTACCAAAACAATGGGTTTAGGCCTATTCACTTTCTTTCTCTTTGTTTTCCTTGGGAGCTTTCGGAGAACCGAATTTGGCGATTGCACGCTGAACCCGTGCCATATCGCCGGTGGCAATGTCGTTACCGGTTTTTAAAGCAGCGTTGATACATTCATCAATTAGATTTTTGTGTTCACTGCTCGGAGCATGCAGAACAAAATCTGCAACAGGCTGAGCCATCCCCAGAGATCTGGGGTGTCCGGTTCCTAAGCGCAATCTCCAAAAGTTAGGCGTAGAAAGCTTTTCAGTAATATCTTTGAGTCCGTTGTGCCCTGCATTGCTGCCTCCCTTTTTCAGCTTCATGCATCCGGGCATTAAATCCAATTCATCATGAACAACAAGGATTTCCTCGGGCAAAATTTTGTAATAAAGTGCCAAAGCCACCACTGCTTGCCCGGATCGATTCATGTAAGTCAAAGGTTTTAACAGCCATATATCCTGACCGGCCAAACGGATGCGAGCGACTTCACCCAAAAACTTTTTTTCCTCATGGAAAAAAACACCCTCTCTTTGGGCAAGCCGGTCTAAAAACCAAAAGCCGGCGTTATGTCGTGTTTCTGTATATTCGCTGCCGGGATTGCCGAGACCAACGATTAATCGAATTGCAGACATGATTTTATGATTTCAAAATTAGTAATGGGCTTCATTTTAACGGGAAAGCAGTTTTCCCGAAAAATTGACGGGAACAAAAAAAAGGATGCCCTTTAAGTGAGCATCCTTTTTCTGCGAAAAGCTGAAAATTACTTAGCTTCGGCAGCAGCGGCAGCGGCAGCGTCAGCAGCAGGAGCAGCTGCAGCAGCGGCGTCGTCCGTAGCGTCAGTTTCTTCTTCAACTTGTGCAACAACAGAGACCACAACCGGATCTTCGTTGCCGTGAACAACAGCAGAAACGCCTTCAGGCAATGCGATATCGGAGATACGCATCGTGGTTTGGGCGGTCAAGCCGGACAAGTCCACAGAAATGAATTCAGGCAAATCCTTCGGCAAGCAGCTGACTTCGATAGAGCTGCGAGCATGGCTGACCATACCCTTGCTGATCTTGACAGCGGGGCTGTTTTCAGCGCCGAAGAAGTGCAACGGAACGCTCATGGTGACCGGTTCGTCAGCATTAATGCGTTGGAAGTCAATGTGCATGACTTGCGGTTTGTACGGATGCATTTGGAAAGCACGCAACACAACGAGCTGATCCTTGCCGTCCAATTCCATCGTCAAAATCGAAGCATGGAACTTTTCTTTACGCAATGCATAAAAAATCGGATTGTGTTCGAGCTCGATCGGCGTGGCCGCAACGTTGCCGCCGTAAACAATACCGGGCAACTTGTCGGCGCGGCGCAGACGGCGGCTCGCACCCGTACCTTGCGCTTGACGCGTGGTGGCGATGATTTTCATAGTTTTCTCCAAAAATAAAATTCCCGGGACGCGACCATCCACTAGGAACAAAAAAATTGTTCAAAAGAACAATCGAGGTCGTTATTTTACAGAATTCGCTAAAAAAGGCGAGAAGTTCATTCTTCTCGCCTAAAAACAGACCATTAGCAGTTTTCGAACAATGCACTGACAGAGTCTTCTCTGGCAATGCGCGAAATCGTTTCTCCAAAGATATCGGCCACAGAAACCTGGGTAATCTTGGAGCACTGTTGAGCTTGCTCATTCAAAGGAATGGTATCGGTCACAACCAATTCATCGAGATCGGAATTAGTAATGCGTTCAACAGCGGGACCGGAGAGTACGGGGTGAGTAATATAGGCACAAACCTTAATAGCTCCGCGTTCCTTCAAGGCCTTGGCAGCGTTACACAAAGTGCCGGCAGTATCCACAATGTCGTCGGTGATGATGCAGGTGCGACCGGAAACATCGCCGATCAAGTTCATCACTTCGGCCACATTCGGACGGGGACGACGCTTATCGATAATGACAAGATCCGTGTTAAGGGACTTAGCCATGGCACGTGCACGAACAACACCGCCTACGTCAGGAGAGACGACGACAGGATTTTCGTAGTTTCTGCTCTGCAATTCGCGCAACAGAATCGGGGTGGCATAAATGTTGTCAACAGGTACATCAAAGAAGCCCTGAATTTGGTCCGCATGCAAGTCCATTGTTAACACGCGGTCCACGCCAACTGACTGAAGCATATTGGCGACAACCTTGGCAGAAATAGCCACACGGACGGAACGGGGACGACGATCCTGACGGGCATAGCCGTAATAAGGCATAACAGCGGTGATGCGGCGTGCAGAAGCGCGACGCAAAGCATCAACCATGATCATCAATTCCATCAAATTATCGTTCGTGGGAGAGCAGGTGCTTTGCAAAATAAAGACATCGCGACCACGAACCTTTTCGTCAATTTCCACCATCACTTCGCCGTCGGAGAAGTGGCTGACTACAGCTTGACCAAGGGGAATGTTGAGATGTTCTGCGACTGCATGGGCAAGTTTGGGATTAGCATTGCCCGTAAAGACCATGAGATTGTCCGGAACCATTGGAACCATGATAAGACTCGCCGAAAGTTAAGAAGAGAGCACTCTTCGGTTAGTACTTGGCAGTTTTTAAACCGCTCGACAAAAAACAAACGGGAGCTAGCACAACAATGCTTGCTCCCGAAAGTTGGCAGGGGAGGAAGGATTCGAACCTTCGAATGCCGGAATCAAAATCCGGTGCCTTAGGCCAGCTTGGCGACTCCCCTACAAATTTTGGTTCAGCATGATAATGCTGACAACGTCGGGTGTATTTTAAGACTTTTTACCAAAAAATGTTTCCAATTTTCAGGTAACTTTTCAAACACCCTTTCTGCCTCAGGTTCGGACATCTGCGCAAATACCGCCGATCCGGAGCCTGTCAGGCGAAATTGAGGTAACTCAGTCAATACTCGGTTTACCTCGGGATTCACAATTTTTGCGATCGGTTCAAGATCGTTGTGTCCCAAATTCATCCAGTCGCCCGTTTGCTGAGCGCCGTCGTGGATCGACATTGTGACGTATTTCGTATTTCTTGTCAAGAGAGGATGTGAAAAAATTTCTGATGTCGCTTGACCGACTCCCGGCCAAATAACTGCAAATGAAGTTGCCGGCACATCGATAGGCGTTAGTTTTTCTCCGATTCCCTCAACCCAAGCATTTGTTCCCAAAAGGAAAAAAGGTACATCAGCGCCAAGTGATGTTCCAATCGGGATAAGTTGCTCGGTAGAAAGGTTCAGTCCCCAGAGTTTATTGAGCCCCATGAGGGTTGTTGCGGCGTCCGAAGATCCTCCCCCGAGACCCGCACCGGCCGGAATCCGTTTGATTACTTCTATTTCTACCCCAAGACAGCAATCAGTTTGTTTTTTCAATAACCGAGCCGTTCTGAGGCAGAGATCTTTATCAATATCACCAATAACATCGCCCGATCTGACGATTTCACCATCCTGTCTTAGGGTGAGCTTAATTTGATCACACAGATCAATCAGGATAAAAACAGATTGAAGCTCATGATAGCCGTCGCTTCTGCGACCGACTATATGCAAAAAAAGATTTAGTTTGGCCGGAGCCGACAGCTCAAGAGTCATGGTTTTCTTTCGGTGATCAGTAAAACAATGGATAACGAAGGACTGCTGGGACTTTCGGCTCGCAAAAACCTTATCCGTTTAGGTAAGCCCTTTGAATCAAGGGCTTCATATCGGATGATCCATCCGTTTTGGGCAATCTCCTGATATGGCGGATTAGCCGGTTTAGTCAAAGCCTTTTGATTAGGGATCATTTTACCGTCAATCCAGTATTGCAGACCGTCAATAGGAACCGTAAAACCAAAGGTTTGCAGCATCAGTTCTTCGGCATTTCTAGCTTGCAGAGGTTGTGTTCCCAAAGCTTCGAGAGACGTTGCTTGCGGAGTTTGTGTGACTCTTGCAATGGTATTGCCGAGCGAACTTTTAAGATCTAAGACTGTGATCGGGCTATCAGAGTGCGTCAGATAAAAACGACCGCTATGAGCCTGCTGATTGGAGTGACTTTGTGCCACGACCGAAAAGCGGCCCTGCCAGGACTGCTCAAGCGACGGAGTCCATAAACTGACGCAGCCGCTCAATGAGCCGCACAGAAGCAGTACTGTTAATAGGTTTCGCAACGTCATAGTATTTTAAAAACGAAGGTTAAGCCGATCCATCAAAGAGTTAATAACGGGATCATCCGGTGTCTGTTTTAATAACTCTCTGAGAATTTTCATTGCTTCGGGAGTATTGCCCTGAAGCTGATAAACCTCTGCCAGATGCAGCAATATTTCTTTATCTTTAAGAATGGCAACCGCTTTTTCAAGATACTGCTGCGCCTGTTTAAGGTTACCTTCTCGGTATAAAAGCCATCCCATAGAATCCAGATAAGCCGCATTGTCTGGCTCCATAGACAGCGCCTTTTCAATCATTGGTCTGGCTTGCTTGATTTTTATATTGTTTTCAACCCACAGATAACCGAGAGTGTTATAAAAATCCGCCTCATTAGGATAAAGTTCAATAGCCTGCAGGAGGTATTTCTCAGCCTCATCAATCCGTTTGAGTTCATTGGCCATAATGGCACTCTGAAAAAGAATTGTGGCGTTTTTTGGATCACTCTTGAGTGCTTCTTTCATTGCGTCGTAGGCTTGAGAGTTTTTCCCTGACTCGTACAAAATCTGAGCTCTCTTGTGTAAGAAATCCGTTTTAATTTTGCCTTTAACTGCAGTTTTCTCCAGAACTTCGATGGCTTTTTCGAATTGTTTGTCTGCCGCAAAGCTTTGGGCTAAAAAAAGTCGCGCCTGAGGATAAAACTCACTGTTTTTTTCGACTTGATTAAACCACTCTGATGCCGCTTCGTAATGATGCTGTCTGTAATCAATCATGCCCAGAGAAAGGTAGGTTCTAGGCAGTCGATCCAAAAATACATTTTGTTTTTTTGCCGTCCGTTCAAAAATCATTAAGTAGCGTTTGGTTTCATCTAGCAGTCCGACATTGTCACAAACTGAAGCCAAGGTGAATGCCAGATTGGGCAATGTCTCAGTAAAAGGTTCGAGAATTTGGATTTGTTTTTTGACTCCCTCTTTATTTTGAGTACGGGCATAGGCCTTCGCTAAGCCTAATTGAGCATCATAATTTTTGGGGTGTTTTTGTACGAAGCGCTCTAAAATTTGAATCGCTTGCTGGGACTGATCAGTCATCAATGAGTCAGCGTATTCCAGTAAGGCAACTGTGTTATCAGGCAGTTGTTCCCAAGCCGCCTTGGCATAGCGTTGTCCAAGTTCTTCATTGCCTGTTTGCTTATAAAGTTTTGCAAGCGTCAGTGCGGCTTCTTTTTTATCATGGCAAAGAGCAGCAAGGGGGCGGATGAAATTTAGAAGCTGTTGTTTTTCTTGAGAACCTAGCTCGGCCTGAAGCGCTATTGCGGTAAATCGCTTTAATTTGTCAGACTCTGACGGAGCCTCTGAAATTAATTTTTTCGCTCTTTCCTGAGTTTTGTTGGAAAGATCTCCCTGACGAATTTGGCTTAAAACTTTCGCGAGTTGGGCATCAACATTTTGGGGAGATAAATTTTCCCATAGTGCCGCAGCTTCAGCGGCCTGCTCAAAAGCGTGAGCACCGTCGGCGATTTCAAAGGCTCGTTTTGCAAGGCGCGGATCTTTTGTTGTGCGAGCCGTTTGCATATAAGTTTGAAAAGCACTTGCAGGGTCTTGTCTTTGCAGGGCGAATTCTGAGGCAATAATTTGGAATAAAAGCCCTCCGGTTAACTCGACATTGGGAAGGGATTCTTTAGCCGGGCAGGAACTCGCCATGCAAGACAACGCAGCAGTGGTAAAAAGCGCTTTCTGTAAAAAAGAAGGAATACGTGACATAGCTTTATAATCAGTCGCAACCTCGTAATTCTACTGTTTTCCTTCAAATTTCAATGGACTTAAAACAATTCTCAAAAATTCTTATTGACTGGCAAAAAACAAATGGCCGCCATCACTTGCCTTGGCAAATGCCGGATCCGTATGCCCGCTGGATTTCCGAAATCATGCTTCAGCAGACACAAGTCAACACGGTTATTGAGTATTACGAGCGTTTTATGCGCCGTTTTCCGACGGTGGAGTCTTTGGCACAGGCGACAGAAGATGAACTGATGCAGTATTGGTCAGGTTTGGGATACTACTCCAGAGCCAGAAATTTACATCGCAGTGCAAAAATGATTGTGAATGACTGGTCAGGTAAATTTCCTAAAACCCGTGAGGCATGGGAGACGCTGCCGGGAGTGGGGCGAAGTACAGCCGCGGCGATTGTTGCCTTTAGTTTTGGAGCAAAAGAAACCATTCTGGATGGAAATGTCAAGCGGGTGCTGATGCGATTGTTTTGTCTGAAGTCCTCTCCTGATGACAAAGAAACTGTCAAACAATTATGGTCTATAGCAGAGAGTCTGTTGCCTGAAAAAGATCTCGATATATACACTCAGGGGTTGATGGACTTTGGCGCAACGTTGTGCACACGAAATCCGCAATGCTTGCTTTGTCCGTTTAAAGAGAATTGTTTGGCGCTGAAAGCCGGGTTGCAGAAGGAGATTCCGCTGCCAAAGAAAAAGCTCAAGCGCAATCAACACGACAGAACCTTTTTACTGATTTGGTCAGGTGATCGGTGTTTGCTGCGAAAGCGAACCGAAAAGGGCGTCTGGAAAGGGCTGTTCAGCTTGCCTGAAAAGGACGGCATTTTGACAGAGGAAGAGGTTCAGGAAGTTGTTCAAGGAATGCGCTTAAGGGTCAAAAACATTCGCCCCTTAGAGAGTTTTTCTCATGACTTTACTCACTACCGTCTGATACTTCACCCGATCGCAATAAGCGTTGAGGCAGATAAAGTTTCAGAGCCTCAAGCTAGGTGGACCACTCTGTCTGAGCTGCCGGATATCGGACTGCCTACGCCGATAAGACATTTACTTGAGCGTTTTTTTGCCTAAAGAGTTTGTGAAGAGCCTCTGACCGGTCGCTTTGCCTGCCCGATAATGCGGTGCCGAATGGCTACTGAGTTCATTTTTTGAGCGAAATATTTGGCTAAAGTCTCCGCGACGTAGACAGAACGGTGCTGACCGCCCGTGCAACCGATGGCAATAGTTAGATAGTGACGGTTTGTCGCCCGGTAGCTCGGAAGCCATTTCTCAATAAAAGCAGTAATGTCCCCGACCATTTCAGCAACTATAGGTTGCTGCTTCATAAATTCGACAATGGCGGGGTCTTGACCGGTCAGCGGGCGCAATTGGGGATCATAGTAGGGATTGGGAAGATTACGAACGTCAAAAACCAAATCGGCTGCCGTTGGAATCCCGTGTTTGTAGCCGAAGGATTCAAACGTCAGACTCATATCGGCATGAGGGGCGTCGGCAAATTCTTTTACCCAGGTTCTCAACGTATTGCTCTGCAAATGTGTTGTGTCTACGACATGAGCCTGGACGCTGTAGGGTTCAAGTAACTCCCGTTCTTTATTGATGACTTCGGCTAAGGTAAGGTTTTTATTGCCCTTACTGAAGCGCAGCGTCAGAGGGTGGCGCCTGCGTGTTTCAGAGAATCTTTGGATCAGCTCCTGAGTGGAAGCTGTCAAAAACAAAATACGTACGTCCCAGTCTTTTTGTGTATTGAGCTCCTTAATCAGTTTTTCAGGAGCATAGCCTTCAAAATCACTGCGGGCATCGACGGCAAAGGCCACATAGTCTTGGGTTTGTTGCAGTGATTTGGCAACGGGGATGACAAAAGACAGAGGAAGATTATCAATGCAGTAGTAGCCGCTGTCTTCAAGCTGCTTGATGGCGACGGATTTTCCTGACCCGGACAGGCCGGTAACGATGATGAGTTTCATACTACTGCCCCTCTCCTAGAAACCACATCATTGTAGCGAAAACTTAAGTATTGTTTTCGACCGCTGCCACTATCAGTGAAGATTCTCCCTGCTCTTCCTTTCTTTGAGCTCGGACCTCTTCATTGAGAATGTCCCACTCACTTTCTAGGGCGTCTTCCTGACTTTCTCGGGCGAGCACTGTGGGAGCGACCCAATCCATGATGCAAGAGCAAACTTCCACGGCATTTTCAGCCTTTCTCAATTTTGAGCACAGTGTTTTGTCCTCAAGTAAGGCTATGCACTCGCGCAGCAAAGGCAGGTATTTGTCGTCATCGTCCTCAGTTTTGGGTACCAATAGAAAAAAGAAAATGTCGACAGGTTTGTTATCAAATGGTGCCGGATCAATATGAATCGGGCGCTGTAATAAAACGATGGTGATAAAGGGGCGCTTGAGACCTTCTATTTCGCAGTGCGGCAGACAAACGCCGGCGCCAAGCGAATTGTTGCCCAGGCGCTCTCTGGCGTATAGAGCCTCGAAAGCCTGAGTATGCGGAACGCCCGACATCTGAAAAGCTAGGCAGGCCTCTTCAAAGACCCGCTTTTTTGTCGCCCGTTGCATCGAGTTAAAAAAGATGACGTTCGACGAAGATAGATATTCGTATATCTGGTTCATGATTTACATTCGGAAAGCCTCACCCAGGTAGGCTCTGCGAACATCTTCATTTTGAACGATGTCTTTCGGATGGCCGCTCGCTAAGACGCCGCCATCGCAAATAATATAAGCGTGATCACAAATACCCAGCGTTTCCCGAACATTATGGTCGGTAATTAAAACCCCGATTCCACGGTTTTTGAGAAAACGGATAATGCGTTGAATTTCAATCACTGCAATCGGGTCAACGCCGGCAAAGGGTTCGTCGAGCAAAATGAACTTAGGCTCGGCAGCCAACGCCCGAGCAATCTCGGTTCTGCGCCTTTCACCGCCTGACAGACTCATTGCAGGGTTGGTTCTCAAGCGGGTAATTTGAAGCTCTTCGAGCAAATCGTTGAGTTTTTGATCAATGACCTCGCGGGAATAACTTTTGCCGTTTTCATCGCGCTGCAATTCCAAAATGGCTCGGATGTTTTCTTCTACCGTCATTCGCCGAAAGACCGAAGCCTCCTGAGGCAAGTAAGACACGCCGAGCCTCGAGCGCTTGTAAATAGGCAGGTGTGCAATCGACTGCCCGTTTAATTCAATCGTACCGCCGTCGGAGACAATCAAGCCCACAACCATATTGAATGTTGTCGTTTTTCCGGCTCCGTTGGGACCTAATAACCCCACTACTTCACCGCTTTTTACTTCGAGGGAAACATCCTGAACAACCCAGCGGCTGCCGTAACGTTTTTTAAGACCTAAAGCCCGCAGGGTGTTGACAGCAGGAGCCGCAGCCTCGTTATCGGCAGGCAACGGACTTTGCGATAAATCGACAGTTTCAAGACTTTTTTCTTCTGTAAGCACAATGCTTCCCTTTTAGCTGTTAACGGTTATTTCTCGGAGCAATAACCGTACTGGCCCTTCCGCCACTACTTCCTTGGATAATTGTACGCGAGCGGATTGTATCGTAAACGATTTTATTGCCTCTGGCACGATCTTTGACAATACCGTTTTCAGAACGCTCTACAACGGCTTTGCCTGTCAGGGTAACGATGCCGGTGCGCTCCTCATAAACGATTTCCTGGGCCCTACCCGATACCCACTCTTCTAAGCCCTTTACCTTCATGTCCCGTCTTTGACGAAAAGTTGCCAAATTACCTGTCAAAGTCCCCTTTCTGTACCCTGCGGCACTTTCGACTAGAACGAGTTTTTGTCCTGTGAGCCGCATCGTACCCTGGTCAACACGAACAGAGCCTGTATAGACGGCTTCCTGTTTGATTTCATCACCGAAAAAATGATCGGCCTGAATTTCAATGGGTTTTTGTCTGTCTTGAGTTTCTGCCTGTGCTAGAGGCACCATCAAAGCCAGGGCAAAAGCGGTAAAAAGAATCCGTTTCATTTTGACTCTTATCGTAATAAATTCTTGGAATTGTTTCTCGGTTCGATAACCGTTGTCACACGGCTTTTTAATTCCACAGTGCGTGACAGATTATCAAAAACCATACCGGTGCCTCGGGCGCGATCTTCTCCGCTGAAAATGTCAACCACATCATCACTTTCAAAGCGGTTTGTGTCCGTGTAGACCGTCATGCTTTGAGTCTCCAGGCGAGTTGCAGCAGTGTTGCCGCTTGCCGCACGGGAGACAACGACATCGCCTTCAAATTGAAAAGTTTCGCCAGCATCAGTGCTGCTTCCTTTCAGGGCTTCAGCGTGAGTAATCGGTTCATTAGGTGAAATGGTCGTTGCTTTGGGTTTGACCATCGTGATGGTGTCATTGGAATAATGCCGGAACTGCTCAGCCTCCAGGCGTGTTTTGGCTATACCTTGTTCATTAAAACTGATGACAGTTGCCTCAGAGGCAACAAAATCGGGCGAGTTCTCGCTCGGGATGTAGCGCAGGTTATTAAAAGAGGCCTGCATTGCGTACCAATAGCTGGCGGCAATGAGGATTAACAACAAAATGATAGCGATTATCGCTGTCAGTCTTTCACGCATATTGACTCTCAGTTAATAACGATGTCGAGCATTGGGATCAGGATGAAGAAACATTTTTTCAAGCGTTTCTTCCCATTTACCCTGAGCCTTGAGGATTAACTCCGCCAACTCCCTGACGGCACCGTCTCCGCCGCGGCGGTGACTTTCGAAGTCTGCAAGATGCCTGATCTCTTCAACAGAATCACTCGGGCAAGCCGCCAGTCCCACTTTTTGAATGACTGCGTAATCGGGCAAGTCATCTCCAATGTAGGCAACTTCTTCGGGCGACAAATTCAGTGTGGCAAGAAGTGTTTGAAGGCCCTTAACCTTGTCTCGCTGCCCTTGCAGAACATTGGTAATACCTAACTCCTTAGTTCTGCACTCAAGAATTTTTGAGCTCCTCGCGGTTAAGATGGCAACCTCAACTCCGTTGGCCAATAGCATTTTAATGCCTAAGCCGTCTTTAACGTTAAATGCTTTAAAAAGTTCACCATCATTGCCGATATAGATTTTGCCGTCAGTCAGCACGCCATCGACATCACAAATCAGTAATTTGATCTTTTTAGCTTTCTCTGTGAGAGTCATAATACTTTCGCCGTCATCAAATCGTGGATATGCAAAGCACCGATTAAGTGATTGGCCTCATCGACCACCAGCAGTTGGTTGCAAAGTGAGCGATCCAGAATATGGGCTGCTTCTGCAGCAAGTGCTGATTTTGAAATAGTTTTGGGTGAAGGCGTCATCACTTCGGCAATACAGATATTTCGAATGTCTCCGACGCGCTCGATCAATCGGCGCAGATCGCCCTCGGTGAAAATGCCTTTCACGCAGCCCTCAGTATTCACCACTGCGGTCATGCCGATCCGCTTAAGGGTAATTTCACGTACAGCATCAAGTACGGATACACTTTCAAGCACTTGAGGCACTTTGTCGCCTGTACGCATAACATCGCCGACGTGAATCAACAGGCGTCTGCCCAGTGCTCCGCCCGGGTGAGAGCGGGCAAAATCATCCGCCGTAAATCCTTTAGCCTGAAGGCAGGCAACCGCAAGTGCATCTCCTAAAGCCAAAGTTGCTGTTGTACTTGTGGTAGGGGCGAGCCCGAGAGGGCAAGCTTCCTGCCTGACACCGACATCCAAATGAATGTCAGCGTATTTAGCCAGCGTACTGTCCGGAGCACTGGTCATGGCAATAAGGGGCGTTCCTTCTCGCTTTATGACCGGGACAATAGTGAGCAGTTCGTTGGTTGTACCCGAATTGGAAATAGCAATTAAGACGTCACTTCGGGTAATCATGCCCAGGTCACCGTGAGCCGCTTCACCGGCATGCACAAAAAAAGCAGGAGTGCCGGTGGAAGCCAGTGTGGCGGCAATTTTACGACCGATGTGACCGCTTTTGCCTACACCGGAGACGACAACTCGCCCTTTGCAGTTGAGCAGGCATTGCACAGCCTTTAAAAAATTCTCTCCCAACCTGTCAGCCAGATCCGTTAATGCCTGAGCCTCTCTGGTCAGTACGGTTCTGGCTAAAGCCAATGTAGAGTTATTTGTATGGGCGTGTTCAATCATTTTCAAGTCCTAAAATTCGCAATCCAATAACGTAACAATGTACAGGTATTGAAAATTAATGATTGAGAATTTTTGATAAAAATTGTACGGCTCGCTCGCTCTCAGGCTGAGTGAAAAATTCTTGAGTCGGGGCATTTTCAAGAATTTCCCCGTTTTCCATGAAGAGGACCCGGTCAGCTACCCGGCGGGCAAAGCCCATTTCATGGGTGACAACCATCATTGTCATACCCTCCTGAGCCAGCTGCACCATTACGTCCAATACCTCATTGATCATTTCCGGATCTAAGGCGGAGGTGGGTTCATCGAAGAGCATACAGACAGGATCCATAGCCAAAGCTCTGGCAATGGCAACTCTTTGCTGCTGACCGCCGGACAGTTGTCCCGGGAACTTCAAAGCGTGTTCGGAAAGGTGAACGCGATTGAGCAGGCTCAAGCCTCTTTCTGTTGCCTCTTCACGGCTTCTGCCTAAAACCTTCATTTGGGCCAAGGTCAGATTGTCGATAATCGATAAATGTGGAAAGAGTTCAAAATGCTGGAAAACCATGCCGATATGTCTGCGCAACTTCGGCAGGTCTGTTTTTGGACTTCCGACATCAATGCCATTGACGATGATTTTGCCCTCCTGAAAGGGTTCCAATCCGTTAACCGTCTTAATCAAAGTTGACTTACCGGAGCCCGACGGTCCGCAAACAACAACGACCTCTCCTTTTTCGACGCTCGCAGTGCAGTCTTTAAGAACCTGGAAGTGTTCGCCGTACCATTTGCTGACGTGTTCAATCTCGATCATCGCCATGAGTCTCTCTCCTAGTGAGAACAGGCACTGAAGTCCGGTTTTCTGCCTTCTTCAAAGGCGCTGCAGGCTTCACGTGCTTCATCACTTTGTAATCTTTCGAGCAGTATCGCTTCCTCAGCCTTCATCGCTTCTCGAATGGCCTGCCCCTGATGGTGTCTCAGCAGAGCTTTGGTGCCTCGAAGGCTGCCAAGAGGTAATTTCGTCAGTCGTGCAGCCCGTGCAAGAGTTTCTTTTAAAACATCTTCGTCCTTAAAGACAGAAGTCACTATACCCATTTGCAAAGCTTCCTGAGCACTGATGGGCTCACTCAAAAGCAGTTTTTCCATTGCTTTTTTAGAGCCCGCTTTTTCACATAAGCAGTATGTCAGACCGAATTCCGGTGATAGTCCCAAGGCTGTAAACGGTACGGAAAAAAGACTCTTTTCTCCGCAGTAAACCATGTCGCTGTAGCAAAGGATTGCCACTCCAAGACCGACAGCCGGCCCCTGTACGGCCGCCAGAACCGGTTTGTCGAATGCAATCATTGCCTCAACGAGACTTTGATAAGCCTGCTGAATTTCATCCGTGCGGTGGAGCATTTCATTTAAATCGGCTCCCGCACAAAATATTCCGTTTTCACCGCTTAAGACAACACAATGAACATTTTCGTCTTTTTGTGCTTGCGCAAATAACTGAACCCAGCTCAGACAACTTGAAGCATCTATCGTATTTCGCTTGGAAGGTCTGGAAATACTGATATGGCAAACGCCGTTTTGTACGTTAACCGTAAAATCTGACATAGGATCCTCATAAATTCAATGTAAATGTGACAAATGCATCATCAAGCGTTTCATCTTCATGGCAGGTAAAGCCTAAAGATTTCATGAACGCATACATCCCGTCGTTGCCCCGTAAAACGTATCCGACAAGGGCGGAAATGTGCATTTGTCTCGCTTGAGAAATCAGCTCTTTCATTAATAAAGTCGCCAATCCCCGGCGCTGCCAGTTGTCTTCAATGACCACACCGAATTCACCTACAGAGGTGCCGGCAATCCGTTTAAAGCGGGCAACTCCACGAATCGATTCGGGCTCCTCGGTGTCGCAGGCAACCACGGCGATTTCTCGGTTGTAATCGATATTGGTAAGTTCAATAATTTTCTCTCGAGCCAATTCGTTTGAAGAAATGTGCAATCGAAGATAAGTCGTTTGAGGAGACAGGCGCATTAAAAAGTTTCTTAATGCCTCAAAATCCTGAGCATGGATGCTTCTGAGGAAAACGCTTGCTCCCTTAACTTCTCGCCATTGTTGATCAATAACGGGCTCCGGGGCCAAAGTCAGATGTGAGGCAACAGAATCTTTAGTGATGTTAGCGGGAGAGATGCCGATATGAGCATCCAAAACAATACAGCCGCCCTCATCAACTAAGAGCGGGTCTATCGTCAGGTCCCGAATCAGAGGGAAATCCGTAACCAGTTTGGAAATGCGCATCAGTATCTGCACTAACGCTTCTTTATTGGCGGGCGGCATTCCTCTGAAGGAATCTAAAAAAGTACTGACAGTCGGTTTGTTAACCAAACTGACGGCCAAGGGCTCGGTCAGCGGAAGCAGTTCACAAACTTCATCATGGTAAATATCACCCATGTGACCGCCCGCACCGAAAGAGATCACAGGACCGAAACGCGAGTCGGTGTGTACGGCGATTTTGACTTCACGTCCATTGGGCTGTCGGATAAAGCGTTGGACATACAAACCCTGAAGTTGGGCGTAAGGCGCTTTTTGGGCGATATTATTTAAAATCGTTTGACTTGCTTCGAAGACTTCGGATTCATTTCTCAGGTCTAAGAAAACGCCTCCGACGTTACTTTTATGACTAACCCCTTGGGCTACAGCTTTTATAACAACGGGAAAGCCCAGAGTTTTGGCTGCATCAACAGCCTGTACAGGGGACTGAACCAGGATTCCCGAGGCCGTCGTTAACCCAAGGCAGGCCAAAAGTCGTTTGGTCTGGATTTCATCAAAGCTGTAGCAGCCCCGGCTTTGATTGTTCTTAAGAATGTCCGCGATCGTTTTCTCGTCAGTCGGCAGCGAGGGGCTCTCCGAGGCAATAGTGGCCGAAAGGTAGCGTCTGGATTGAGCAAAATGAGCCATCCATGAAAAAGCTTTAATTGCTGACTCAGGACTCTTTAAAACAGAAATAGGATGGGTTTTGAGTCTGTTTTTTGCTAAAACTGTTTCTGTCTCGCCAATCCAAGCCGTGATAATCGGCTTAAAACTCGCATCGGTTGCATAGGCAATTGCGTCACAAACACGCTCAAGCGGAGCGGCAAAAGTGGGAGCAGTGACGACAAGAATAGCGTCAACATTTTCATCTTTATTCAAAGCGTCAACAGCTAATTTAATTCGTCTGGGATCGGCATCTGCCCATAGATCGACCGGGTTGGTCATGGGAATCGGGTTGTCGAAAATCTGATGCAGCTTATTGGTTGTTGAGCGAGAAAGAGTGGCAATCTTAACATCGCACACAGAAGCAGCGTCGGCAGCTAAAACACCGAAGCCGCTGCCGTTGCTGATAATGCCGATCCGATTGCCTCTGGGTAAGCGGCGTTGACAAAAAATCTCTATAGCAGAGAGCATATCTTCCAGTCCGTAGACTCGAATAGCACCGGCTCTTTCCAATAAAGCATTGAAGACGCGATCATCTCCTGCGGGCACACCCATGCGGCTGGCTAAAAGTTGAGAGGCTTGAAGGCTTTTGCCACCTCGCAACACAATGACGGGTTTGTGTTTGCATGCTTCCCGTACGGCAGAGAAAAATTCCCTGGGATTACGGATCCCTTCTACATGCAGCACAATCACATTAGTGTCTTTGTCTTGGGCAAGAAAGTCGACTACATCGCTCATTGAAATATCAATTTCATCACCCGTATTAATTAAGGTGGAAAAACCGATATCCCGATTTCTTTTCGAAGCAAAAAGAGAAGTTCCGATGACACCTGATTGGGTTGCAAAACCGACATGGTCGGCAAGCGGCAATTCATGCCAATAACTTGCATTCAGGCCGATGGACGGACGCATGATCCCCAAACAGTCAGTACCGATCAGGCGAATTCCCAAAGACCGTGCTTTATTGACAATTGAAGCCTGCCAACTGGGGTCAGATGTCACAGAAGAATCACTGGGGGCAAGCGCTACCCAGCGGGTCCCATGGGAAGCGATATCTTCTAAGGTTTTCTTAATATATTTAATGGGGATGGCGAGTACGGCTAAATCAATTTTGTCTTCAATATTTTGAATACTGCTGTAACACGGGACATCACCTATATAACGGTATTTCGGATTAACAGGATAAAGACGTCCGTTAAAGCCAGAAGAGACTAAATTTTTCCACAGAGTCGTTCCACGAGATGATTCTCTTTCACTGGCGCCAATAACAGCAACCGATTCCGGAATGAGTGCTGAATGTAGTTGGTGAATCGTATCCATCGAAATTCTTTCAAGCAAAAGTCAATCCTTCAATTTTACTCAAAAAAGGGCTAACTCCCGATTTTCTGAAAGAAAATGTACCTTATCTGTCATCAAGAATTTGGGTTCGCTTTGCTACAATGAAAACAAGAACTGAGAAGACTTGCGCTTTCGGCAATTGCATCGCCGGTTCTTTGTTCAGCAGAGGCTCATCATATGAAAGTAAACGGTATCCCTACTCGAACAATCTGGTCCATTGATCACGGTCAGGCGGTTGGTATTATCGATCAGACACGGCTGCCTTTTGAATTTAAAAAAGAGTCGCTGACTAACTGGGAAGAAGTCCGTGATGCGATCGCAGCAATGAAAGTTCGGGGAGCGCCTTTAATAGGGATTGCGGCTGCTTGGGCTATTGTTTTGGCTGTCAGAGAGACTTCAAAAGAGGAGTTCATTCACAGAGTTCGCAGTGAGCTGATAGCGACTCGCCCCACTGCCGTGAATCTACAATGGGCTGTTGACAATCTGGTGGCCAAGATTATTTCACTGCCTGAAAATGAACGTCTGCCTGCAGCTTATCGGCTGGCAGAGGAGATGACACAGGCTAATGTCCTTGCAAATCGGGCTATCGGAACACACGGAGCGCGGGTTATAGCTGAGCTTTATGCGAATAAGCGTGAACCGGTCAATGTTCTGACTCACTGCAATGCAGGGTGGCTCGCAACGGTTGATTACGGAACGGCGCTCTCAGCAGTCTATATTGCATTTGAGCAGGGTATTCCGCTTCATGTTTGGGTTGATGAAACCAGACCTCGGGAGCAGGGGCTCTTAACGGCGTGGGAACTCAAAGAAGTCGGTATTCCCCATACAGTAGTTGCTGACAATGCCGGCGGTCATTTAATGCAGCACCGAGAGGTTGACGTTGTGATTGTCGGAGCCGACAGAATTACAGCGGTTGGAGATACCGCCAATAAAATCGGTACTTACTTAAAAGCACTGGCAGCAAAAGATAATGATGTACCGTTTTATGTTGCCGCTCCTTCTTCTACCATCGATTGGTCAATACAGGATGGTAAACACAGTATTGAAATTGAAAACCGAGACGGTGAAGAGCTGCGCATTGTTCGGGGTTGGGATAAAAAAGGGCATGTCAGCGATATCAGACTGATCAGTGCTCAAACCAATGTGGAAAATCCGGCCTTTGATGTTACGCCGGCAAAATTTATTACCGGGATCATCACTGAAAGAGGGGTTTGCGCACCGGAGTATTTAACAAGGCTTTTCCCTGAGGGGGCCCGTCGGCATGCAAGGAGCGAGTTGTGAGCGATCTCGATAAAGAGCGCGGAGAGGTCATAGAAACTGCCCACCGGATGAACGCTTTAGGGATTAATGTCAATAAAAGCGGAAATGTTTCCCTTCGTGCTGAGTTTAATGGCATCGAAGGTTTCCTGATTACACCTACCGGAATTGACTACGAGGAGCTCGAAAAAGAGGATATTGTGTTTATCCCTTTTGAGAGCAAAGAGCTGCCGGAGGGGTTTAACCGGCGCCTGCCCTCCAGTGAATGGATGATGCATGAGGCGGTTTTTAACGAGCGCCCTGACCTGTGCGCCATTGTGCATACCCATTCGGCTTATGCAACGGCTCTGGCCTGCCAGGAGCTTTCAATTCCGGCTTTTCACTATATGGTGGCAGCGGCAGGGGCCGCCGGCATTGATTGTGCTCCGTATGCTTTATTTGGGACAAAAGAGTTAGCTGATATTGCGGCCAAAGCACTTAGCCACTGCAATGCCTGTCTTTTATCCCATCATGGGGTTTTGGCAGCAGAAAAGAGTCTGAAAAAAGCCTTGAAGTTAGCGCACGAAGTTGAAAATTTAGCTCATATGTATGTCTTGACGCGTCTGCTCGGTGATCCGAAAGTTTTAAGTCAGCAGCAAATGAGTGACGTTTTAATAAGATTTCAAACTTATGGACAACAACGAGAAAAAATTTGAATACCCGCGCTGGACAAAACCTGACGGCACCCCGGTCTCCTGTACCGAAAAAGTCATGGTTTTAAATGAAAACTACGAAGAATTGCGGGTCAGTATTAAGGATGCGTTGGAAGACGCCCTAGTTCTAGGGTGCTCGGAAGCTCAGATACGGGCTGTCCTTCACCGGTTAATCGAAGATATTCGTACGGATATCAAAGAAGAGCAGCATCACCCCTAACGATTCTCTGCTTTGCTTAAAAGCAGCCACAAAGCCACAAGGGCGCATAGTCCGGCCGTTGCATAAAAACTTTCGAAATACTCGTTAAAAATACCGTGGATAAAGCCGAAAGCGAGCGGTAAAAAGATTGCGCCGGCAAATGTGAAAAAGAGCGTCCCTCCCGTTGCAACTCCCGCCTTGCCCTGAGGGGCAATCCGTGCGACATGGGCGAGGTATACACCGTTCCACCCGATTGCAGAGGCTCCTAAGAAGAAACAAATCAAAAGCAGTAAAACAGTAGCTGTGTCGGGTGAGAAAAAGCCGACTGTTATGAGCATTGCACTCATCAAAAAACCTAAAATGCAGAGAGTCATTCGGGGAGAGTGGACCCAGTCGGCAAATATGCCCCAGAACAGACGCCCACACATTCCTCCGATACTTGCTGCACTTAATGCCATGCCAGCTAAGACAATAGGAATGGAGATATCTTCAACCATAAATGACACAAGATAACTGAATACGCACATCTGTGTACCGTTGTAGACAAATGAAACGATGCACATTCGGCGAAGTCCGCTCTGAGATGTGACAAGTCTCAAAGCATTTAAGACTGTGTGAATACTAAAACGTGACTTTGGATCAAAATGGTCATCCAACTGACTGCGGTGATAAAGGACCAACAAGGCAACAATTAGCGCTAAAACTGCCATTGTGTGTGGGCCAGCCTTCCAGTCATCGGCCCACAGGGCGACACTGGGGACGATAAAGCCTGCTAAAGCGCTACCAAGAGGAACTGCGGTTTGTTTAAGTGAGAAAACAAATCCCATTCTTTCTTTTGGGACTGTATGGGAAAGAATGTCGCTTGAAGCAGGAGTGATGGGTCCGTAACTTAAGCCTAAGAGTAGTCCTCCAAAGCAAATGCAGACAAAATAGGGGACGGCACTCAGTATTAAGCCGATTGCTGCCAAAATAAGACAGCCTTGGGAGACGTGAATGCCGCCATATCGAGTCACCATCGTGCCACCAGCTACAGCCGCAAAAGCCGCTCCAATATAGATAAAGCAAACATAGGTTCCAATAAATGAACTTGGCATGCCGATGGCAGTTGCTACTAATGGCGCGATTGCTGATAGCGTTACAGTGCTAGCTGTAGCAATCGATTGGATAGACATGGTGGAGACAAGCGCTAAACGAATGACAGACATCAGTTTTTCTCCCGAGATTGAAAAACATTGTAGAAGATTCGCTTAAGAGCAACCACATATTTAGTCAAAAGTCTACAATCCAAATAAAACAATGGGAGAGGGCTATGAGTATTGCAAGATATTTAAAGTTCGGCTTATTGGGCTTTTCTGCGCTTATGTTAGTTGGATGTGCACATCCCGATTTGATTGATTTAGGAGCCACAGAGCAGACGGTCCTGACAGAGCTTGGAATGCCGGATTCAAAAATAGAGCAAGCGGACGGAACATTTATTCTCGTGTATTCTGGGCAGCCCTTTGGTAAAGAGACTTACTGGATGCACTTTGATAAAAACGGTCAGTATGTCGGCAAAGAAAAAACGATGAACGAGGAACACTTTAAGCTGGTGATTCCGGGAAAGCACACTAAGGCCGATGTCTACAAAATGTTTGGCCATTGTGCTCAAGAGTATGAATTTAGGTTACAGGATCAAACCGCTTATATGTATCGCTTTGATGATGTTGGAGGGTTCCCTCAGGCCTTTTGGGTTCAGTTTGACTTACAGGGTGTCGTAACCGAAACTGCCGTGACACAGGATCCCTGGGATAACGATGGAGATTTCTATCTATTTTAGACACCGGTAACCGCCTAGTTGCTGGAAAAGAACAACACAAGTAGTTAGTAAACAAAACGGGAGTGAAAACTCCCGTTTTGAATTTAAGGCTCGCTAAAGAGGTTTATTCTTTGGCGGGCTGGGGATTGCGCAAGCGAATGTGCAGCTCACGAAGTTGTTTTTCATCAACAGGAGCCGGAGCATTTGTGAGCAGGCATTGAGCGCGCTGAGTCTTCGGGAACGCAATCACGTCACGGATAGACGGAGCGCCGGCCATGATCGTAACGATACGGTCAAGACCGAAAGCGATGCCGCCGTGTGGGGGTGCACCGTACTGCAAGTTATCAAGCAAGAAACCGAATTTGGCACGTGCTTCTTCCGGCCCGATATTCAAAGCCGCAAACACCTTGCTTTGGATGTCTGCGCGGTGAATACGGATTGAACCACCACCGATTTCCCAACCGTTAAGCACCATGTCATAGGCCTGTGCCAAGCACTTACCGGGATCAGTACTTAACAGATCGATGTGATCGGGGTGAGGCATTGTAAACGGATGGTGGCAGGCAACCCAACGATGTTCTTCGTCATCATACTCAAACATCGGGAAGTCCACGACCCACAATGCTTTCCAGCCTTCTTCATACAAACCGTTAGCTTTGCCGAAATCACTGTGACCGATCTTCAAGCGCAAGGCGCCCAAAGAGTCGTAAACAATCTTGGCGCGATCGGCACCAAAGAAGATCACATCACCGTTTTGTGCACCGGTCACTTCAAGGATGTGAGCAATGAGTTCGTCAGAGAGGTTCTTAACAATCGGGCTTTGCAGACCTTCACGGCCCTTTTCCTTCTCGTTGACTTTGATATAAGCCAGACCCTTTGCGCCATAAATCTTGACAAATTCAGTATAGGCGTCGATCTCAGAACGAGGCATGCTGGCGGCATGCGGCACATTCATTGCAACAACCTTGCCGTCAGGCAATTCTGTGGCGGAGCGGAACACCTTGAATTCCGAGGTCTTAGCCTGCTCAGTGATTTCTCGTAACTCAATGCCTTTAATGCGAAGGTCAGGTTTGTCTGAGCCAAAGCGGGTCATAGCTTCATGCCACGACATCACTGGATAGGGATCTGGAAGATCGACATTGATCGTTTCCTTGAAGACTTCGCGAATCATCTTTTCCATGATGTCGCGGATTTCTTGTTGTGTCAGGAACGAAGTTTCAATATCGACTTGAGTAAATTCAGGCTGACGGTCAGCACGCAAGTCTTCGTCGCGGAAGCATTTAACGATTTGATAGTAACGGTCAAACCCGGCCACCATCAAAAGCTGTTTGAATAGCTGCGGGGATTGCGGCAAAGCATAGAAATGACCATCATGTACACGGCTAGGCACCAGATAGTCTCGTGCACCTTCAGGTGTGCTGCGAGTGAGCATCGGCGTTTCGATGTCGATGAAGCCTTGCTTGTCCAAATGGTTGCGGATAGCCAAAGCCACTTTGTAGCGAAGTTTCAGATTGCGTTGCATTTGCAGACGGCGCAAATCCAAAACACGATACGTCAGACGAGTAGTTTCGGACAGATTTTCGTCGTCAAGGTGAAATGGCGGCGTTTCAGACTTGTTAAGAATAGTTAATTCTCTGCAAAGTACTTCAACTCCACCTGAAATCAAATCAGGATTGCGAGTGCCTTCGGGACGGGCTCGAACCAGCCCCACAACCTTTAAGCAATACTCATTACGGACAGAGTCAGCCGTTTTGAAGACTTCTGGGTTGTCAGGGTCGCAGACGATTTGTAACAAACCTTCACGGTCGCGCAAGTCAATAAAGATGACTCCACCGTGGTCGCGACGGCGATGAGCCCAACCATAAAGGGTCACCGTCTGACCGATAAATTTTTCGTTGATAAGACCGGTATATTCGGTACGCATAAATGCTCCCAAAATATGAAGGGAAAAATTCCCCAAATAACTAACCGAACAATTCTAATATGAAAGGCGTCTGTTTTGTGGCTCTCCATGCAAAACAGTCGGTTGATAGTTTTCTTCAACCGACTGTCTGAACTAGGAGTTGAAATTAATCTTCTTCATCCTTGCGCTGATACTTACTGGCCAAATCGGCTTGAACAGCTGCTGGGACTGGTTCATAAGCTGCTAATTCAACAGAATAGCTTCCAGCTCCTTGAGTGAGGGCGTTGAGACGATTGGCGTAGCCGTCTAAACCCGTTAAAGGAACTCGGCCGGTAATGAGCATCATGCCGCCCGTTAAGTTTTCTGTGCCGCTCACTTGACCTCTGCGGCTCGCCAAGTCACCAGTGATATCGCCCATGAAGACATCGGGAGCTTCAATTTCAATACGCACGATCGGTTCAAGCAATGTTGGTTGGGCTTTGGCAAGGGCATCGAGCATAGCTTTACGACCAGCAGCCACAAAAGCTACTTCTTTGCTGTCGACCGGGTGATATTTACCATCGTAGACCGTCACGCGAATGTCGTGGATCGGGTAGCCAGCAATAAAGCCAGAGTCCAATACTTCCTTAACACCTTTTTCCACGGCAGGAATTAAGTTATAAGGAATTGCACCACCTTTGACCTGATCGACAAACTTAAAACCGGCTCCTCTGGGCAAAGGCTCAACGCGAAGGAATACTTCACCGAATTGCCCAGCACCGCCCGTTTGTTTCTTATGGCGAGCATGGCCTTCGGCTGCGGCGGCAATCGTTTCACGGTACGGGACACGAGGTGTGCGCGTTTGAATGTCGAGTTTAAACTGAGACAACATGCGTTTTAAAACAATGCGCAGGTGTTGCTCACTTAATCCTCTTAAAACCGTTTCATTCATGACAACGTCGTGCTCAACAGCAAGAGTAGGATCTTCGCTTACCATCTTTTCGAGCACTTCTGACATTCTGCTTTCATCACCGCGTTTGGCAGGACTGACAGCTAAGCCAAACATAGGCTTCGGGAAGTTGAGCTTCTTCATGTAGATGCCGCCTTCAATGGAACTGTCATGAAGAATGCTACCGTAAACGATATCATCAATTTTGGCGATAGCACCAATGTAGCCAGGATTCATTTCATCGACTTCGAGGCCCTCTTTGCCTTGAAGCATAATTGGGCGAGCGATCTTAAAGGCTTTCTTGCCGTCATCGACATAAAGAGTCGAATCTTTGGTAATTCTGCCTTGGTGAAGACGGAATAGACCGATTTTGCCGATGTAGGGGTCATTAACTACTTTGAATACATGAGCTAAAACTGGGCGGTTTGCGTCAGGAAATGTCATATATTCTGAACCGTCAGCCTTGTAGAACAGCGGGCCGTTTGCTTCGGTCGGATTGGGCAGATGGCGCACAAAGACCTTAATCAGATCACGCATGCCAATGAGGTTTTTAGCCGACGTATAGCAAACTGGAATAATGTGGCCTAAACGCAAAGCCTTTGTAAGCGGAGCATGCAGACTCTTAGGATCAACCGCACCTTCTTCGAGATAGCGCTCCATTGTTTCGTCATCCATTTCTACAACACGCTCGATAAAAGCCTGGTGAACACGTTCTACGGATGCGAAATTGGCTTCACCCTTGTCGTTGTCAAAACAGTCAATAACGTGTGTACAGTCTTTGTTGGGAAGGTTCAGAGGAAGCACTTCGTTGCCGAAAGCTTCGCGTAAGTCAATGAGTAATTTGGCTAGGTCAACGCCTGGTTGATCAAATTTATTGACAACAATCATGCGGCAGAGATTGCGTTCCTTGGCCCAGTCCATCATTCTGCGTGTCATTAATTCGATGCCTTTGGTAGCATCCACGACTACGCAAACCGTTTTTACAGCATCCAATGCCCCTAATGCTTGACCAACGCAGTCAGGATACCCCGGGGTATCAAGCAGGAAAATACGAACCGGCGTTCCGTCATCTTTTTGAGCATTCAGGTGAGCCACCGTCGTACGAAGAGAGTGTCCGACTTCTTTTTCCATGGGATCAAAGTCACCAACTGTGTTACCTTTTTCAACAGTACCAACTTCTTTGATAACGCCATTGCGGTAAAGCAAAGCTTCCAGCAGCGTTGTCTTTCCCGATGAGCCGTGGCCCACCAATGCTACAGTACGGATATTTTCAACTGGATATTGACTCATAATGATCCCCCTTAATGGCTAATAGAACAAAAAGTCAACAGTTCTATTCTGCGCTTTTTATCGCTAAGCGGTTTAAAGAAAACAGGGGGATTTGATAAAAATCGCGAAAATGGCGCGATTTATCCTTAAAAATTAGTGATTTTTAGAGAAAATAGGGGATTTCCCTGTAGGTTACAACTGGCATAGTTGATATCCGACACCTCTTACACTTTCAATGCGAATGTCCTCGCAGTGCAGTTGTTGCAGTTTATGTCGGACGCTTGAAATATGCACATCAATTGCTCGATCGTATTGTCCGCGAGGGCGTCCCAACACTTTTGGATAAATCTCATCTTTACTAACGGGACGATTTAAGTTGTCAGCCAACAGGTCCAAAAGCAAAAATTCAGTTTGTGTCAGGGTTAGAGTTTTACCTCGAACGCTCGCAGAGGCACTCTGCTTATCGATGCATAGCGAGCCGATGACTAAAGGCGTGAGTGACTGAAGCTTTGCATTTTTTCGGAACTCGTTTGTGGTATTAATAGCGTGCAAAATAGCAACTAGCGGTGCGGGTAGAGGAAGAAGCTGTCCCTCAGGTAAATTAATATTTTTAATGATTTCATCTGAGACCTTTTTATGAACTAAGGCCAAGATATCGGCTTCTGGTTTGAGCTTTTTGAGGTATTTAATAAACTCAATATCTTCTTGGTCTTCAATATCAACTAGGGCAATATCAAAATTGTTATTGTTACAGTACGTCAAAACGTCCTTCTTGCTGTACGCAGCATGAACCTGATACTGACAAAAAACTAAAAAATCAGCTATCAGAGCTTCAAAAACTTCATCATGTAATGAAAGAAGAAGACTAATAGGCATTGAGCAAAATTAAACAAAAAATTAAGCTAAGGCCGTAATAATAATGATATTTTGTATTAAGTGGATTTTAACTTACGAGGCCTAAGACTATTGACTTAGTTCTCTTTTCAAAAAATTACCTCCATAAGGGAAAAGTTACATTTATTTATGGCACACTTTAAAGTAAAGTAAAAAGGGGATTACAGTGAGGAAGCGATTCGCATTGGCCGTGTCATTGACTGGAGTGTGTCTTCTTGCCGGATGCGCAGTGCAACCGGTGAGTCTCAGTCCCATTCAAAGTACTTTGATTGCCTCAAACTGGAGTTATGGAGAGGGAACAGAGGCGGCAAAAACGCTTCGCATGTCTCCTGATCAGTGGTGGGCAGCCTGGAACGATTCGACATTATCCTATCTTGTCGAGACTACTTTGCAAAACAATACGGATATCGCGCAAGCACAAGCTAATTTGCGAAGTGCACGGGCGGCATTGACCTCAGCGACTTCTGCACTTTTCCCATCGGCTACCTTAGGTGCTGATGGATCTAGAAACCGGCGTGACAATAGTTCAACAGATAGCTTTGGGGCTGACGCTACGGCCGCCTGGTCCTTTAGCTTCGGTGGCAGAGATGTTTCAGCTAGGCGCGCAGCGCAAGCCGATGCTCATGCCTCTGAACTGAGCTTGGAAGATACTAAAAGCGCAATGACGAGTGAGGTTGCGCTTACATATGTTAATTTGCGTCTAGCTCAAATTAGATTGGATATCGCTAGAAAAAGTGTGAAGTCTTACGAAGAGGCTAAAAATCTCACTCAGTGGCGCTATCAAGCAGGTCTTGTCTCTGCAACCGATTACGAGCAAGCTAATGCTCAATTTGAAAATGCTAAGGCCAGCATTGCAAGCAACATGCATAATATCTTGCAGTATGAGACGGCTTTGTCTCGGCTGACCGTTTTGCCTTTGAACCGAATCCAATCACTACCAGCAAGTGATATTCCTACACCACCTTCTGAATTGGCAGTCTCCATTCCTGCTGATGTGATCTCATTGAGACCAGATGTACAGGCGGCTAGAGAATCGGTACGAGCTGCAATGGAAAATGTACGTGTTGCTCAGGCCGATTATTTTCCAACCTTATCTTTGAGTGGCACGATTGGGACCACAGCTGCAACAGTGGGAGCATTGGGAGCTAGCGGTACCGGAATCGGTGCATTGATTGGAGCACTGTCCATGCCGTTTTTAAACTGGGGTGATGCGGTTGCGGCCACCGAATCGCAAAAAGCTGAGCTCGACCGTGCACAAGCCCAATTTACTGAAACTTTAGTAGGCGCATTAGAGGAAACGGAAAATGCTCTTTCGGGTATTCGAACTAGTGCAGCGAAAAAGTTATCACTGAAAGTGGCGAGCGAAAGCTCAGAGCTTGCAGCTCAATTAGCACTTCAACAATATTCAAGTGGTCTCGAAGACTATCAGACGGTGTTAACAACGCAGCGCTCGTGGCTGACGGCACAAGATAATGAAGTGAGCAATAAAGCTGATTGGGCTATCGCTCATATTGATTTATATCGTGCTTTGGGCGGTGGATGGGTCCCTGAAAATAAACTGCAAGAGATGGGAAATGGCGATGAGTAATGACAAAGAAAAAATCCAAAATTTATTAGGTGAAGAAAGACAGACTGGAATGTCTAAACGTAAGCGTTGGGCATTGGGTTTTGTTACTGTAGCTATTATCGCTGCCGTTTCGTGGTGGATGGGAAATAAAGATGCGGCACCGAGGTACTTGACCGAGGCGGTCAAGCAAGGTGTTTTGCAGGTAGAAGTTACGGCTAATGGGACTTTGGAGGCTGAGCAGGAAGTCACGATTGGTTCTGAGCTTTCAGGGATTGTTGAAAAAGTTTTTGTCGATGTGAATGACGCGATTAAAGAAGGTCAGGTTCTCATTGAGTTGGATACGGCTAAATTGAAAGCTTCGGTAGAAAAAGCTAAGGCTGCGCTGGCAAGTGCACAGGCTGCGCAAAAGGAGGCTCAAGCCACGCTAAACGAAGCGAATGCCAAGTATAAAAGACTACTTAATGTGAGAAAACTCTCTGGTGGAAAAACACCGGCCCAAACAGAATTGGATGAACAAGCCGCTGTCGTAGCTCGTTCTCAAGCTTCGGTTGATACGGCTGCCGCTCAAATTCAAACAGCTCAGGCGGAATTGGAAACGGCTCAGACAGATCTAACAAAAGCCTATATTTCTTCCCCTATTGACGGAGTTGTGTTAGCGAGATCCGTCGAACCGGGGTACGCTGTTGCTGCATCATTGCAGGCGGTGGAGTTATTGACGCTTGCCAGTGATTTGAAAACGTTGGACCTAGAAATTGATGTTGATGAGGCAGACGTCAGTGTTGTAAAACCTGGTCAGAAAGCCACTTTTACCGTAAGCGCCTATCCCAATAAAAATTTCCCTGCAACTTTGACTAAGGTGGCGTATGGGCCTACGGAATCAGAAACGAATGTGGTGACCTATACGGCTTATTTGAAGGTAACGAATAATGAGTTGCTGCTTCGTCCCGGTATGACGGCTACTGCAAGAATTGTGACTGAACAAAGACAAAATGCACTACTTGTGCCTAACACTGCATTGCGGTTTGCTCCTAGTGTTTCAAAGGGTTCGGGTAGTGCAGTCGACACTCTAATGATGGGGCCGCCTCGTTCTTCAAATAAGGTTTCAAAAGAAGTTGGAGGGGTAACTACTCAACGGAAAAATACTGTTTGGGTGCTACGTTCTGGCAGTGCCCAAGAGATTGACATTATCACGGGAGCTTCAGACGGAACCTACACTGAAGTGATCTCCGGAGACTTGAAAGAAGGTGATTTGGTGATAACCAGTCAACTCAGAAGCAGTTAGGAGGGCGGTGATGTCTGAAAATGTCCCACTAGTACAGCTCATTGACATTTACAAGCGTTATGGACAGGGTGAGGCTGCTTTTTTTGCGCTTCAGGGTATCAACTTTGTTATCAATGAAGGTGACTTTGTTGCTGTTATGGGACCTTCAGGATCCGGTAAGTCAACATGTATGAATATTGTTGGTGCATTGGATACGCCGACATCAGGTTGCTATCTTTTTAAAGGGGCGCCGGTTGAAAAAATGACTCATGATGAGAGAGCCCTTTTGCGTCGAAAATATCTGGGATTTATTTTTCAAGGATTTAATTTATTGGCGCGGACAACAGCTCTAGAAAACGTCGAATTGCCGCTTCTATACCGTGGAGTACCAAGAGAAGAAAGACACAAATTAGCCCGACAAGCGCTCGATAGAGTGGGTTTGTTGCCTTGGGAACACCATACTCCTGCAGAGCTGTCCGGTGGTCAGCAGCAGCGTGTGGCTATCGCCCGGGCCATTGTCAGCAAGCCTTTACTGCTTCTGGCCGATGAACCGACTGGTAGCTTAGATACCAAACGAAGCATCGAAATTATGCAGCTATTAAAAGATCTCAATGAACAAGACGGCATAACCGTTTCGTTGGTAACCCATGAGCCTGATATGGCTACGTTTGCTAAGCGGATCGTTCATTTCCGAGACGGTCGTATTGAAAGTGACCAGGGAGGCTAAGAATGTGGGCGAACGCATTTATCTTGGCTTTAAGGCAAATTTGGCGCAATCCAATGAGATCCCTTTTGACAGTTTTAGGCATTGTGATTGGTGTTGCCGCTGTTATTACGATGGTGACGGTTGGTAATGGAGCAACTCAGGCTGTCAGGGAACAAATTGAAAGTCTGGGCAGCAACCAGTTGATGATCCGCCCCGGGCAGCGTATGGGACCGGGAGGCGCGGCTGGAGCCCCTTCTTTTAAGTTAGAAGATATTGATGCTATTGCTAATCAGATTGCAGGGGTAAAAGCCGTCGCTCCTCAGCGCCAGCAGTCAATGACCGTTGTGGCACAAGGTAGAAATTGGAGCACTCAAGTGATTGGTAGTTCCAATCAGTACTTCATTTTGGATAACCGCCAAGTCAGTCAAGGACGGTATTTTGAGCCTCAAGAGGAACAATCTGGTGCTGCTGTCTGCATTATTGGAGCCACGATTGAAAAGGAAATATTTTCTTCAGGCAATGCCGTCGGCCAGATGTTAAGAACCGGACAATTTTCTTGTCGTGTGGTCGGTGTTTTAGAAAGTAAAGGTCAGGCAGCTATAGGCGGCGATCAGGATGATTTGGTAGTTATGCCGATTCAAACATTTCAGAGACGTGTTTCTGGCAATACACGAGTATCGGCTATTTTAGTTTCGGTTGATTCCCAGATTGATAGGGCACTTGTCACTGAAAGCATTCGTTTATTAATGCGTGAGAGACGCTCGTTGTCCGACAATGACGATGACAACTTTATGATTTTGGATACTGAAGAAATCGCCAGAAGAGTATCCAGTACGACAGAGATCATGACGATGCTCTTAGGGGCAGTTGCGGCGGTTAGTTTAGTTGTCGGCGGCATTGGCATTATGAATATCATGCTTGTGAGTGTGACGGAAAGAACCCGAGAAATTGGTGTGCGCTTGGCAATCGGCGCCCTTGAGAGGGAAGTACTGATGCAATTTTTAATCGAGGCGGTTGTTCTCGGAGCAATGGGCGGAATTTTAGGAGTTGTTATTGCTTTTATCGGTTCGGTTGCATTAGCCGCTACGATGGGTGTCCCCTTCATTTTTGACCCGAGTATCAATATGATTGCCTTTTTGTTTGCTGCTCTCACAGGGATTATCTTTGGTTACTTCCCTGCCAGACGGGCAGCTCAATTGGATCCCATTGAGGCAGTAAGACACGAATGATTAGGAAATTTTTCTCTATCTTGTTTTTTGGGTTATTGGCGATCAATGCCGTAGCGCAAGAGTGGCCAGAGCAACTTAATATTACTTATGTAAAGGCTCCTTTTAATATCCAAAATATGGTGATGAAGAGCCAAGGATTATTAGAAAAAGAGTTTGAAAAGGAAAAAATTAAAATTAATTGGGTCCCTATTAAAGCGGGTATTAATCAGGTCAGAGGCCTTGCAGCAGGCGAGATTGATATGGTTGCTGCCATGAATACTAGTACGTTATTGATGGCGAATGCCTCTGGTAATTCAATCGTAATCGTTGACGGTGTTGCTCATCCAGATGATACATTCGCCATTATGGCAAAAGCGGATGTAAAAACGATTGCAGATTTAAAGGGTAAGCAGGTTGTTGGACCGAAAGGGACAGTGTTGCATCACCTTTTAGTGGCTGCTCTTGAACAAGAGGGAATGCAAATTCGTGATGTACAGTGGGTATCAATGAATCTGCCTGCTAGTTTGACAACGCTTTTGGCAGGACGGGCAGATGCTGCGCTATTAGCTGCTGGTGGTATTTTAAAAGCGCAGGAGGCCGGATTTCATGATGTAGTGCGTGCCAGGGGGCTCGTCGAAACTAATTTAGTTTTAGCTGCTCGCGCTGAATTTGCTAAGAGCTATCCAGAAGTCGTCCGGCGAGTGGCAAAAGTCAATCGTCAAGCTTTGCAATGGGCAAAGACTCATCCTTCAGAAGCAATAGCTTTAGGGGCAAAAGAGCATCAGATCAGTGTGCAAGCGGCGGAGAAATTGTTTAATTGGTCTCACTTTTACAGTGATTTATCTGAAGAGGACATTCGGGCACTTGAGAAAAGTCAGGCATTTTTGCTTCAGCAGAAAATGATGACTCATTCGGTCGATGTTCGTTCTCTGATATTTCAGAAATAGCAAGAGGCCCATTTAGTGGGCCTCTTAGATCAATGATCTGGAAATTAATTTTCTCGAGTCGTCGCAATCAAGCCACGGCGAGCAGCCCATGTCCACGGTGTCTTAAGCCATTCCATGATGGTTGCTTCCTGCTCTTCGTTGATCAGCTTCATTTCCAATGCCTTTTCAACGATGCGCTTAAACTCAATCATACGGTAGGCCTTGATTCCGGCTTCCTTAAATAACTCAGAGGTCTCAGCCATATCAAAATTGGTGATGCTCACGCAATCGGTGACGATAGCACCTTCTTCGCGCAGGGTTTTAATAGCATCTAAACAAGACAAACCGGTAGAGATGTGGTCTTCGATAATCAGAACCTTTTTACCCTTAACACTGCCGCCTTCGATACGGTCCAAATCACCATAGGTCTTAGCACGTTGACGAACATAAATCGTCGGGACATTAAGGCGATAAGCCAGTGCGGCACTGTGAGTCAAGCCACCGGCTTCAACGCCAGCGATGACATCATAGTCAAGCCCCCACTTCTCAATTAAAGAGGCCATTGTTTCAATAACATCATGCCAAGCATCGGGATGGGTGATTAACTTACGGTTATCCACGTAAATCGGAGTAACCAGACCCGACTTTAAGCGAAGGGGTTCTTCGGTTAAAAAAGCCACAGCATTTAATGAGAGCAGGTTCTCAATCAAAATATTTTCTGCAAGTTTAGACGGCATTTGTTGTTCTCCTCTCATTACTTCTTAATCGGCAGGGGTTCATACGGTTCTAGACCCAAAGCCATACGGCCGTTGCGGGTGGCGATTTCAACCAAATCTTCAAAGTGGTCATAGCGGCAACCAGTTGCCATTAAGGTTAGTTCGTGCCACATGTCACCGCCACTCCAGGGGACCATGGCATCTGCCACATTATCTACACCAATGGCGACACGAACGCCGGCGGGAACCAATTCATCAACAGGCGTCATGGAGTTGTGCATTGGGCCGATTGCCTCTGTACGAGGGGTGTCAATCCAAGCGGTGGGGCAGGCAATCATCATGACGCCGGCTTCACGCATCAGTTGATAGAGACGGTCACGATACTTCTTAGAGTGAGCGGCGATAGAAATGCCGTGCACACCGACTACTCGGCCCTGAAGACCGAATTCAATTGTTTTCATGCACATTTGTTCCGTTTCGTATTCAACAGCCTGGTTGAATTGGTCTACGTGAGCATGAACCATCTTGCCCTTTTCTTTAGCCGTTCCCATAATGATGTTCCAGGCTTCGTCGGCTTTGCCATAGTCGCGTTCATCACGTTTGGGTAGCGCACCAATAATGTCGACTAAGTCGGCTCCGATATCAAACCATTTACGGGCTTCAGGATCGATCACGCCCTTTAACGTTTGGTTAGCGAATTTGACAGTTAATTGATCTTTGTAGTGCTCACGAGCTTTAATGCCAGCAATAATGGCACGGTCCTCACTTTGAGGATCAATATCGACGAACGTGCACAGGGCTGTTACACCTTGGCTGATCATCAATTCAAACATGGTGCTGAAACGGGCATAAAAATCTTCAACCGTCGATTCTCTCTTCAAGCGATCGAGTGCATCCCACTTTTGTTGCAGGGTGCAGGTGCGACGCATTTCCATAATCTCGGGACTTAACGTGAAGGAGCGGTCAGCATGAGCGTGGGTGTTAACCCAACCGCCGTTGGCTTTAATCATCGGCTCCAGCATGGCGCGGACAGTATTCGGAATTACGGTCATTGCTCTTCTCTCTATTGCAGTTCAAACAAACATACGTAAAAAAAAGGCAATCCCTAAAAAAGGATTGCCACTAAAAAACACTCTCCCCACGAGCCAAACTTGTAGCTCGACCGATTCGAATTCGATAGTGTGAGGAGAAAAAATTCATTCGTACACCACCCAACAGGGTTAAATACACAATTAACCCGCCATCATACTCTAATGTGATTCTAAAAATCTAGTATCATAGAAAAAATTTTAAAAAATCACTGGAAAACTTTTTAAAAACAAAAAGATACACTCTTCTAGTATACACCTGTGTATCTCTTCTCGCTAAGTATGCTCAACACTGTAGTGCAGATGGACCATGCCGTCCGGCATTGTCAGCGCTTTGATAAGTTTCAGGCGATTTTTTTCGGCAGGCCTTGGGTTTTTCCCTTGATAACCGATAATGGATGGCGACTGATGATTGCCGTCTAATCCTGGATAGACCAGTACGCTTAATTCATCAATGAGTCCTGCTTCAAGAAAAGCTCCGTTTATGATGCCGCCCCCTTCAAGCAAGAGTGTTTTTACACCGAAAAGTTTTTCGATACTTTTCAGTGCCTCAGTAAAGCGATCTTTATTGCTTTTTCCTTCAAACACATAAGAAACACCTACTTTTCTCAATTCAGATAAATATTCATCAGAGACTGCCTCTGAGGTCACGCTAACGATATGCTCGCCTGTTGTCAGATGATCATGTGAATAGTGCAATTTTCCTTTTGGATCGAAGACAACAGCAATCGGTAGATTGTTCCAAGCACCTTTAAAAATGTTTTTTCCAAGTGTGCAATCCATCGTAGCAGGCTGCTTTTCATGGACGCCAGCATCGTACTCAGCCATGGTTTTTCGCCTGATCATCCAGCCTTGGGCCTCAAAAGAAGAGGCGACTTTTTCATACACAGCGGAAATATCAATTGGAGACAATGCCTTGCTCCATTGAGACGGTAACAACTTTCCGTCAATGGAGGAAATCATGTGACAGATAATTCGAACAGTCATAGTAGACTCTCTCATAGAAATAACATAAGAGAGTTTAGAACTTTTAGGGACAAGCAAATAAGTACAAAAATACTTTTTGTTTGTCAAAAAGAGCCCGTAAAAACGGGCCCTCTTTTAATGGTTGACTTTTAGAGATAATTAGAACGGAATATCTTCGTCGAGATTATCCAAACCGTTTACAGGAGCGGGAACCGGTTCAACCTGGCGAGGTTGTTGGTAGGTTGATGCCGGAGCGTGCTCTGTATGCACAGGGGCCGGACGACGCGGAGCGGATTCAAAGCCGCTACTAGGCGCGCCTTCAGAGCGCTCACGGTTGCCGAGCATTTGCATTGTTTCGGCAATAATTTCTGTTGAATAGCGGTCTTGTCCATCCGGGCCCTGCCATTTACGGGTACGGAGACGACCTTCAATGTAAACTGGGCGGCCCTTTCGTAAATACTCTGCAGCGATTTCTGCTTGACGACCGAAAAAGACGACGCGGTGCCATTCCGTTTCTTCCTGCGGTTGACCGTTTGAATCTTTGTAACGACGGGAGGTCGCAACCGTAATAGTTGTAATGGCTGTGCCGCCCTCAGCGGTGTAGCGCGTATCCGGATCACGGCCCAAATTACCAATAATGATGACTTTATTTACCGAAGCCATATTCGTTCACTTCCAAAAAATAACGATACCAACCTAAGGCTAGTATCAAACAAATTACACACCCAAAGGCTTCAAAGTGAGAGGACTCACCCGTTCGCACTCGAGACACTTGGTGAGCATATTCTTCAAAAATACGCTAAGCGCTAATTGTGTAGAAAGTTTAAAAAAATGTCCATACTCCAAACTATGATTTTCTTTTTTCTTCTACATAGAATCAAAGCAAAAGTGCTTATTTGCAGGGAAATAGAACTTACAAAAAAGATTTTGTGTTTACCTCAATGTTGACTCTAAAATTAAAAGTTAACTTCCGATAGGTATTGGACTATGCACGGTGAAATTCATATTCGTGGCGCTCGGACCCATAATTTGAAAAATATAGATTTGGATATCCCTCGGGACCAATTGGTTGTGATCACCGGCTTGTCTGGGTCGGGGAAAAGCTCTTTGGCTTTCGATACGCTTTATGCCGAAGGGCAGAGGCGCTATGTGGAAAGCCTTTCTGCCTATGCTCGTCAGTTTTTAGATTTGATGGAAAGACCCGATGTGGACCTCATAGAAGGGTTGTCACCTGCTATTGCCATTGAACAAAAGGCAGTCAACAGTAATCCGCGATCAACAGTAGGGACCATTACGGAGATCATGGACTACCTTCGCCTGCTTTTTGCCCGAGCTGGGGTGCCGTATTGTCCGATACACGGTTTGGCTCTGGAAGTAACACCGGTCTCAGATATGGTGGATCGAATTCTTCAGGGTCAGACGGACTCGAAAATTATGATTTTGGCGCCAGTTGTCAGACAAAAAAAATTGGACTTTGAGCGGTTTTTCCAGGATATGCAAACTCAGGGTTTTATTCGCTTTAAGGTTGACGGCGTGCTTTATGAAGCAGAAGCTATCCCCGAGCTTGATGCTCGAGAAAGACATGATGTCGATGTGGTTGTTGATCGTTTGAAGATTCGAGATCAGGCCGCTCAGCGGTTGGCTGAAAGCTTAGAGACTGCATTGAGATTAGCAGATGGACGTGTTGTTGCCGAAAATATGCAAACGGGTGAGCGGCAATCGTTTTCGAGTCACTATTGTTGCCCTGAGTGCGGTTACAGTATCGAAGAGTTGGAGCCTAGACTCTTTTCTTTTAATAATCCCATGGGAGCATGCCCGGTCTGTAATGGCATGGGTCAGAGCATGGTGTTCACAGAAAAAAGCGTCGTTTGCCATCCAGAATTATCGTTGAGTTCAGGAGCAATCCATGGTTGGGATCGTCGCAATCTTTACAACTTTGATTTAATTGAAGCTGTTGCAAAAAAAGTGGGCTTCGATGTGGATACGCCTTGGAGTCAGCTGAAGAGAAATGAGCAGGAAGCTATTTTATGGGGACTGGGAGACCAAACGATAGAAATGCCTTATCGACGGGCAGGTTCGGTTAGTTATAAAAAAGAACTTTTTGAGGGAGTAATCGCGATCTTAACCCGCCGCTATGCTGAGACTCAAAATGAGGCGGTCAAAGAGGAACTCAATCGCTTTCGTGAATTGAAGGTCTGTGATGCCTGTATGGGCACACGACTTAAAGAGGCAGCAAGGCACGTCTTTATCGGTCAGGGCCAACAAAAAAAAGCTATTTTCGAAATTACAGCTATGCCACTGTCTGAAGCTCTGGCTTTTTTTCGCAAACTTCGTATTACCGGCAGCAAAGCTGAGGTAGGGAGAAAATTGATCAGAGCTATTGAGCAACGTTTAACTTTTTTAAATGATGTGGGCCTAGGCTATTTAACTTTAGACAGAAGAGCAGATACTCTATCGGGTGGGGAAGCGCAGAGAATCCGCTTAGCAAGCCAAATTGGTTCTGGCTTAACCGGTGTGATGTATGTTCTCGATGAACCGTCCATCGGTCTGCATCAAAGAGACAATGATCGTTTAATTGAAACACTTAAGCGGCTAAGAGATTTGGGCAACTCGGTTATTGTTGTTGAGCACGACGAAGATACAATTCGGGCTGCTGACTATGTTGTAGATATGGGGCCACGCGCTGGAGAAAATGGCGGATATGCAGTAGCTTGTGGCTCTCCTGAAGAAATCATGAATAATGCAAATTCTTTGACGGGACTATATTTGTCCGGTCAAAAGAATATGCTACCAAGCTCTCGAGTAAAAAAGAAAACAGGTGAAGTATTTCAGTTGAAAGGGGCTAGAGGGCACAATTTGAAAAACGTCGATATGGAAATTCCGATTGGATTGATTACGGTCGTAAGTGGTGTATCGGGTTCTGGGAAGTCGACTTTGATTAACGATACACTCTACCGTGCTCTGTCTCAGAAATTGTATCGTTCAAGCGCCTCACCCGAACCCTTTGATTCAATGCAGGGAGCGGAGTATTTTGATAAGGTAATCAATGTTGACCAAAGTCCGATTGGGCGCTCTCCTCGTTCTAATCCTGCCACTTACACGGGCCTTTTTACTCCGATTCGAGATCTTTTTGCCCAAACGCCCACTGCAAGAGAGCGCGGCTACGATGCAGGTCGTTTCAGTTTTAATGTGAAGGGTGGGCGATGCGAAGCTTGTCAGGGTGAAGGTTTTATTAAAGTGGAAATGAATTTCCTGCCGGATATGTATGTACCTTGTGAACATTGCCACGGGCAGCGCTATAACAGAGAGACGCTAGAGGTTTTGTATAAAGGGCTTAATATCGCGCAGGTACTCAATCTGACTGTCGAAGAGGCAAGAGGTGTTTTTTCGGCTCACCCGGTTATTTCGAGAAAACTGGACACATTAATGGATGTGGGACTGGGGTATATCAAATTAGGACAAAGTGCGCTGACTTTATCTGGAGGTGAAGCACAGCGGATGAAGTTAGCTTTGGAGTTATCCAGAAAAGACACATCAAAAACGCTTTATATTCTTGACGAACCAACAACGGGGCTACATTTTGAAGACGTCAAAATGCTGGTTGAGGTGATCAAGAAGTTACGAGATGCCGGCAACACTATCGTGATTATTGAGCACAACTTGGATGTTATTGCATCGGCTGATTGGATTATTGATATGGGACCGGAAGGAGGGGATGCTGGCGGTGAAATTGTTGCTTGCGGAACTCCCGCTCAAATCATGAAGAGCAAAAAGAGTGTTACAGGGGCTTATCTAAAAAAACACTTGAACTCTATCAAGGGGAAGCACTAATGAAAGTGGTGCTTTTCGGTCAGAGTGGTCAGGTTGGAGAGGCGATTTTAAAGACAGAGCGCAATGATATTGAATGGGTTTGCCCTGAGCGCTCCCTTGCTGAGGGAGATCTTTTATATCCTTGCGCTGTCAGCCGATTTTTAAAAGAGGTGAAACCGCAGGCGATCGTAAACGCTGCAGCTTTTACAGCTGTAGATAAGGCTCAGAGTGATTTTGAAAAAGCACAGATTATCAATGCCGAGGCTCCGAAAGTGATGGCCCGCACAGCAGCCGATATCGGTGCATACTTTATTCACTTAAGTACTGATTATGTGTTTAACGGCTCAGGCTGCAGGCCTTGGTCTGAAGAGGACATTGCCGAACCGATCAATGCATACGGTCTCACAAAGCTTTTTGGGGAAAGAGCGGTTTTAAAGGAAAATAATTCAGCCCTGATTTTAAGACTGAGCTGGCTTCATGCTCCGGGACATAAAAATTTCGTCACAGCTATTTGTGAGCGACTCAAAATACAGCAGGAAATCATTGTTGTTGATGACCAGTGGGGAAGTCCCACTGCGGCAAATGACGCTGCAGAAGTCATTTTAAAAATTTTGTCTCGGTTTCAGGAAGGGCGAGCGTTAACCGGGCTTTACCATTTTGCCAACAGCGGCTTTTGTTCCCGCTTTCAGTGTGCCCAGGAAATGATCAGACAACTACAAAAAAGCGGAATTTCCTGGGCATTTGATAAAAAACTGACTGCCGCTAAAACAAATGACTTTTTTCAGGCGCAGTCCCGACCGCTTAACTGTCGGCTCAATACTGAGAAGCTGTGCAGAGAGTTAAAAATCGCACCCCGCCCCTGGCAAGAGGCTTTGGGTGCGACTTTAAAGTTTTTCGATTAAGCTTCAGAGCAGTTCTTTTGGAAAGCCCATGAGTGACGGCACATATCGTCAAGTCCGTATTGTGCTTTCCATCCTAAAAGTTCAAAAGCACGTTTGGGGTTGGCCCAGTTGCTTGCAACGTCTCCGGGGCGCCGGGCCACTATTTCGTAGGGAATGGGTTTGCCGCAGGCTTTTTCATAAGCATGAATAATGTCAAGAACCGAGTAACCGATTCCGGTGCCAAGATTAATAGCAATCCAACCGGTGTGTGAGAAGCTGTATTGAGCAGCGTTGACGTGACCTTTGGCGAGGTCAACGACGTGGATGTAATCGCGTACTCCGGTGCCGTCGGGTGTATCGTAGTCGTTGCCGAACACTCGTACGGCCTTAAGTTGACCGGCAGCAACCCGTGCAACGTAAGGAAGGAGGTTATTCGGAATACCTCTCGGATTTTCTCCGATTAAGCCGCTTTCGTGCGCTCCGATCGGATTGAAGTATCTCAGGCAGACAGCAGACCATTCGCTGTCGCTTGCACAAAGATCGGACAATATTTCCTCGACCTGCAATTTCGTTCGCCCATAGGGGTTTGTCACCGAAAGCGGATGATTTTCATCAAGAGGTAAATACTGGGGGGTGCCGTAGACTGTCGCGCTTGATGAGAAGATGATTCGCTTGATATTTAAATCTTTCATCGCTCGCAAAAGTGTGATGGTCCCGGAAATATTATTGTCGAAATATTCCAAGGGTTTTTCTACCGATTCTCCCACGGCTTTGAGGCCTGCGAAATGAACAACCGCTTCAATTCGGTGGCGTTGAAGGACATCTTTTAGGCGTTCGTAATCACGGATGTCACCTTCTTCGAATGGCAGGCGGTATCCGAGAATTTTTTCCAATCGATCCAATACAGAAGCGTCGCTATTGGAAAAGTTGTCAAAAATCACCACGTCATGACCGCTTTGAGCCATCTCAACAGCGGTGTGCGAACCGATAAAGCCCGCGCCGCCCGTTAACAAAATACGCATCGGAAAATTCCTAAATGTTTGATGGATAGAACAATGATACTTCAATAGCTTAGCAGAAACCGCTAAGATGACTGTTAACTCTCAATGCAGAATCTGATTTATGCGTAAGCTGACTCTTTTTTCACTGATTTTAATTTTTATGGTTGCCTTTTTATGGGTAACTCCGCCTGCGTGTGCCTTATCTGAAAGTTCGGTGCAGCCTCGACCGAAAGTGGCATTGGTGCTTTCGGGCGGCGGAGCCAGAGGCTTTTCTCATGTCGGAGTCATTAAGGTACTGCAGGAGTTAGGCGTCAAAATCGATATTGTGGCCGGTACCAGCATGGGTGCAATGGTTGGGGGCGGCTACGCATCAGGTTATTCTGTCGAACAGATGCAGGGCATTATTTTGGGGGTGAATTGGCAGGAAATGTTTGCTTTGCGCCCTGACAGAAGTGATTTAAATTGGCGGCGCAGACAAGACGATTTTAAGGGGTTGGGCTCCGGAGAGATCGGTTTTTCGGATCAGGGCGTTCTTTTACCCGACTCAGTGGTTCCGGCTCAGCACCTGGAGATTTTCCTGCGCTCTATCACCAGACACGTGAGTTCCGTTACCGACTTGTCAAAGCTTCCCATTGCTTTCGCAGCGGTCGCTACCGACCTTGATAACGGAGAGCCTGTTGTGATGCAAAAAGGGGTAACACTTGCAGACGCCATGCGCTCTTCCATGTCAGTGCCCGGCGCCTTTTCTCCTTTTCCTTTTAAGGGTCATGTTCTGGTTGACGGAGGACTGGCCCAAAACCTGCCGGTTGAGCTTGCTCATGCTATGGGAGCTGACATCATTATTGCCGTCAATGCCGGCACGCCCCTGGGTAAATCCAAAGATATTCATTCAGTGGCCGGAGTCATGGGACAGATGGTAGGGATTTTGACAGAGAGAAATGTCGATCACTCAAAATCGCTGCTCACAAAAAATGATATTTTGATAACCACTGATTTGAGAGGCTTTACCGCGGGCGATTTTGATAAAGCAAAAGAAATTATTGAGGCAGGAGAAAAAAGCGCCAGAGCATATGCAGATCAACTCAAGCGCCTGGCGGTAGCTGAAAATGATTACATTGCTTGGAACAATGAAAGAGAGTCTGCCGTGAAACCACCTGAGCCCAGAGCAATTGCCCGGGTGAGGGTAGAGGGGCTTAAAACAGTGAATCCCGCCGGCGTGCTGAAAAGTGCTGATTTGGATCTGAGCGAACCGGTCTCTGAGGAGCAGATCGCACAGGCCAGTGCCCGGATTTGGGCAATGGATGACTTTACTTTGGTTCCTTATGAATTTGAACCGGGGCCTAATGGAACCGAAACACTGGTATGGAGACCGCAGGAGAAGCCCTGGGGGTATAACACCATTCGTGTCGGCGGAAAGATTTCCACAGACTTTAACCAGGAACACACTTTTGATTTTCTGTTGGCTCATACGATGGGTTGGTTAAATTCTTGGGGAGGAGAATGGCGCAATGAGGCGCAAATCGGCAAAGACAGTTATTTTTCGACGAGTTTTTACCAACCGTTAGGTGAGGCAAGTCCTGTTTTTATCATGCCCGAAATTCGCTTTGAGTCTCAGCGCTACGACTGGTATAACGGCTCAAGCCATGCCCAGGCAACGATGAAAAATCAAACGCTCGAGGGCTCCTTATCTTTGGGCTTGGAACTTGGTAAATCATCGGTTGTTACCGCGGAAGTGGGCTATGTTTCCGCAAAAAGTAAAGTGTCTGTCGGGCGTATTGCGGGCTATGAAACAATGGATGATACGGCCGCTTTTGCGGGATTGACTTGGCGCTACGATACGTTGGATAACATCAATTTTCCGACCAGAGGATTTTATTTGGATGCTCAGGCTCGCCGCTATGAGCATATGGACTACTCTGCCGACACAGAGGTCTCAGACTTTTACGTTGAAGCGCTTTGGCCCTGGGATTGGGGAGACGGTTGGGTGAGCATTTTATCGGCCAAAGCGGGCTCTTCTACGATTCCCGGCCGCTATCCCTTGGGCGGACTCTTTAACATGTCAGGCGCTTACTACGGCCGCTACAGCGGTTCGGACATGTTTTTGGGTCGGGCAATGCTCATGAAAAAGCTCAACCAAACCGATATTTTGGGTTTCCCGATTTACCTGGGTGCGGGCTATGAAATGGCAAGAGTTCAGGAAGATGCTTTACCTAATTACCTAAGTGACGAGGATTTAGGCGTTTGGAAAAAAGCCTTCAGCGCTTATGCGGCGGCCGATTCACTGATCGGTCCTTTGTATCTGGCGTTGGGACACACAACCGACGGCGACTCTGCCCTGTATTTCTTCTGGGGCCGTCCATTGCAGTAGTTAAGAATGGCGGCGGGAGGAAGTCTGCCCGCCGCTCAAATTCTAGCGATGCTCTACGCTCAAACCAATGGCTTTTGTTGAAAGAGAAACTTCTCTGACAAAGTAGATGGTTGACATCAGCAAAAAGCCGATTGAGACGATCAGAGCGCCGAGCTTTAAATAGTCAAGGTTAAGCATCAAGAGGCACTCAATGATGCCTGCCAAAACCTGAAGACCGCTGAAAGTTGCCGAAAGGACAACGGTCAGAATGGATTTTCTTAAAAGAGAAGCACGCTCAAAAATCAAATCAATTTCGTGATTGAGATCACTGTCTTCACGGGGAGCAATGGAATTGCGCTCTCGAAGAAGCTGACGTACACGGTTTGTTGAATGGTTATAGCGTGCGGTCATCGCCAAAAGCAAAAGACCGACGCCTGAAATTAAGGTCACCGGAGGCAGTGACGTGGCAAGCATCTGATGATATTCGACCATGTTTGTCTCCTTAGTGGTGCACGCTTAAACCCAGCGCTTTCATTGAAGTGCTGACTTCTTTGGCAAAAATCAGAGTGGAAATCACAACCATTGCAATAGCGATGAGAAGCAAAATGGATTTAAGCACCATCAGGTCATCACCCATAGCAATTTCAAAGATGCTCATTAACACAAGTAAGGCGCTGAACATACCTGAAAGCACAATGAGCATGATGGCTTTACGCAGCAGGCGAACCCGTAAAAAGATTAATTCAATAGCGTGATCGAGATCCGCATCTTTTCGCGGTTTGATAGCGTCACTTTCACGTAAAAGTTGCCGCAGGCGGTCTGTGGAGTGGTTATAGCGATTGGTCATTGAGACCAGTAAAAGTCCTACGCCTGAAATTAAAGTAATCGGGGTGAGGGCTGCTTGCAAAACTGTGCCGTAGTCAATCATGGCAAACAAAAAGTCAGCTAAAAAGAAAGTCGCCATGATAGACCTTTTTAGCTGACTTGGAAAGTCAGGGTTAACGCCAAAAACCCAGAAGCATCAAATGGTTAAGCAGTGGGTTGGTTCTCTTTCAAGAACTCGATCAGCTCGGGGTGAACGATGCGCTTGTAGTCTTCGGTATTGATGATGATCGAGTGGTCGCGAAGGCCTGCATTAAAGGCGAGTTCTTCGTAGCGTTCATAAAGACTGGGATCTGCGACCAATTTGAGATCAGGGTGAAAGCTCACCGGCGGGACTGCACCGAAAATACAGCCGGTCAATTCCATTACTTCATCGGGGCTTGCCAAAGAGGCTCTGCGGGTGCCCAAAGCGACAGCGAGTTTACTGAGATCGGCCTGTTTATCGGCAGGCAAAACCGCCAAAACATATAGCTTCAGACCATTGCCTTTTACATGACAGACCAGTGCCTTGGCTCCCTGACCTAATTCTGTGCCTCGAATCTCAGCAACCGACTGGCTTGATTGTCCTGCCTCTGCGTGTTTAAGTACGCGAAATCGAGCTTGTCCTTTTTCGAATAAATCGATGAGTTTATTTAAAACATTTTCAACCATGATTGACCTCTGAAAAAAATTGCTTTCATCATAGCGCACACCTTTGCGATGTGTGAAAATATTCGTCTGAGCAACATTGTGGATGAAATGATGGCGGAATTTGTTTCATATAAAAATCACTTTCTGATAGCGGCTCCCAATATGAAGGATCCGACGTTTGAGGGAACCGTCGTCTACATTTGTGAGCACACGAAAAGCGGTGCAATGGGGATTGTCATCAATCGACCGATTCATTTAAGTGTGGAATCTTTGCTTGAGAGAATCGGTATTGAAAACAAAAATCCTGCTTTGAAGGATTGTTACCTTTATGACGGAGGACCGGTGCAGGTCGAGCGCGGCTTTGTTCTTCACACGGCCAACAAAAAATATCACTCCACCATGCAGGTCACCGAAGGGATTTATTTATCAACCTCCAGGGATGTGTTGGAGGCGTTGGCTGTCAATCAGGATGCTCCGGAAAAGTTTTTGCTTTCATTGGGCTACAGCGGCTGGAGTGACGGGCAATTGGAATCTGAGTTGGCGGTAAGCGGTTGGCTTATAGCCCCAGCAGATGAATCTATTATCTTTGATACACCGCTGGATGAGCGTTATGAAAAAGCACTGAAACTGCTTGGAATTGATCTCTCAACGCTTGAAGCTTGGGGAAATGAAGCGGGGCATGCATGACTGACGGTGTAGTAGTTGGATTTGATTTCGGAGAAAAACGAATCGGAGTGGCGCTCGGCAATACGCTCACGCGAGAGGCCCGCCCTTATAAAATTTTGGATTCCAGAACGAACGACGTTAGATGGAAAGGCGTAAAGGCTATTATTGATGAGTGGGCTCCGGTCGCTTTAGTAATAGGTGTTCCCCGTCATCCGGACGGAACGGCACACGAAATGACGCAACGCTGTGAACGCTTTGCCCGGCAGCTTGAAGGCCGCTTTCATCTACCCGTTCACCGGGTCGATGAACGCTACTCCTCTGCAGTGGTAGAAAGTGCGGCTGATTTTATAGACGATGAGGCAGCGTGTATTATTCTGCAGCAATTTTTCAACGAATCTCAGATAGTTTATGAATAAAGTCGTCGGCTGTTACCGTTTTGTTTGTGCTTTGTTTTTTGCGTTGGCCTGCATCTTATTGGTCCTTTTTTATTTGCAGTGGGTTAAGCCCGAGGCCAAGCGAAAGATTATTCGAAGTTGGGCACGAACTTTTATTGATTTAATCGGAATGAAATACACCGTGCAGGGTGAGGTGTATGAGCAGTCCTGTCTGATGGTTGCCAACCATATTTCCTTTGTGGATATTTTTGCGCTCAATGCCCTAAAGCCCGGGCGTTTTATCGCTAAAAGCGAAATAGCAGGCTGGCCTGTTTTCGGGCGTATTGCCAAAGGTGTTGATACGCTTTTTATTGAGCGGAAAAATCACCGCTCCATTATTGCGGTGAACGAACAGATCAGTGCGGCGTTGATGCAAAAGCAAACCGTCATGCTTTTCCCGGAAGGCAAGACTAGTGTAGGCGTATCGCTTTTGCCGCTCAAAGCTAATTTAATTGAACCAGCAGTCCTCTCCGGGACGCCCGTTCAGCCGGTTGCAATCTGTTATACCGAAAACGGTCAAAAGACAACGAAAGCCTCCTACGCCAATATTTCGATTTTTGATTGTCTCTGGACGATTTGCTCCACGCCGGGCTTAGCGGTCACGCTTAAAGTGTTGCCGATCATTGATGTCACGGGAAAGACCCGTCATGAGGTTGCCCAGGAGGCGGCTGCATCCATGAGTCAGGCGATGGGCGTGCCTAACCCGATGCAGAATCAGCCAGAAGGCTTGCATCATCACTGTGACGCTGTGGGCAGTGAGCAAAAAGTGGCTTAAAGATCCTATTATCCCAAAGGATCGCAGTATTGGGGCGCTTTGACCTGGAGCACTTTTCTTTGTGGCAATTCAATCGCGCTGAGTGCTCCGCCCCATACGCATCCTGTATCGAGTGCAATGACGTGCTTGCGATTGACCAGCCCCAATGTAGACCAATGACCGAACACAATATTGTCGTCTTGTGTTTTTCGGCAGGGACACTCAAACCAGGGCATTAAATGTTTGGGTGTTTGTCCTGGAGCATCTTTTACTTTGTAGTCGGGGACTCCTTTTTTATCCACGAATCGAATGCGCGTAAAGCCGTTGAGAATCGCCCTCATGCGGGCTGCTCCGCTCAAATTGTTATCCCACAGATCTTTACCGTACATCTCCTGCAGGTAGTCCTTCCAGTGATCGCTTCGAAGTTCGTCTTGGACTTCTTTGGCTAAATTTCGGGCTTTTTTCAGTGACCAGACCGGGTCAATGGCGGCATGAACAAATGTGTAATCCTTCCACTCGAAAAGTAAATATTGGTGTCGAACCCAGTCAATTAATTCCGAGGCATCCGGCGCATTTAAAATCTCTTCTATCGTATCTCTTCTGTTGGGTTTCCCGGCACCAGCTGCCGTAGCAAGCAGATGCATTTCGTGATTGCCTAGAATAAGGGTAGCGCGCTCTCCCATTGATCGAACAAGCCGCAAAGTCTCTAAGGAAGCCGGCCCGCGGTTAATAATGTCCCCGATAAAGATGAGGGGGGAGTCGGCAGGGATGAGTTCCAGCAGTTTTAACAGTGTCGGTAAACAGCCGTGTACATCGCCGATGACAGTTACATTTTGAGAACTTTGCATGAGTGTTAATCCTAAAGTTCGCGGCAGAGCCAAAAAGATATTCGATATACTTAACGAAGTCGCATTTTAATTCTTTAATCACATCATTATGAAAGACGTTAGAAAAGTTGTATTTCCGGTTGCCGGATTAGGTACTCGATTTTTGCCGGCTACGAAAGCTATGCCCAAAGAAATGCTTCCCGTGGTCGATAAGCCCTTGATTCAGTACGCAGTTGAAGAAGCTTATGCCGCCGGTATTACGGAAATGATCTTTATTACGGGGCGCTACAAACGAGCCATCGAAGATCATTTCGATAAGGCCCCCATGTTGGAAAAAGAGCTGATTGAAAAAGGTAAAACGGAACTGTTGCAAACCGTTCGTTCCATTGCTCCTATGGGTGTCACGTTTATTTATATCCGTCAGCCTGAACCGCTCGGATTAGGACATGCGGTTCTTTGTGCTGAACCTGTTGTGGGAGATGAACCTTTTGCCGTGATGTTGGCAGACGACTTAATTGATGCTCAGCAGGCAGCGATCGGACAGTTAATCCAAGCGCGTAAAGAAGTGGGCGGCGGCAATATTCTGGCTGTTCAGGACGTGCCTAAAGCCGATACCAAAAAGTACGGTATTGTGGGCGTAGAGGATAGCCTCGCGACAACGAGCCGCGTGCATGAAATGGTCGAAAAACCCGACCCTGATCATGCGCCTTCTACTTTGGCTGTGATCGGCCGCTATGTGTTGGAACCGGAAATCTTTGAACGCTTAAAGAAAGTTCAAAAGGGTGTGGGAGGAGAAATTCAATTAACCGACGCTATTGCCAGTCAGTTGGATCTCGGCATGACCTACTCGCATCGCTTTGACGGCATTCGCTACGATTGCGGATCTAAACAGGGCTTTTTGGATGCGACGGTGCGTTTTGCCCGTAAGGCAGGCTACCAAATTTAATGATTGATTTTCTTACTTAAGAAACAGACGGGACCATTTCGGTCCCGTTTGCTTTTAGTGATAAGAGGTTACTTTGAGAATTTTCTCTGCATTGGCAATTCTTTCTGCCGTTGAGGCAGAGACGTCAGTCAAATCGTACTTTAATCCCAATTCCTGCCACTTATACATGCCGTATGAATGGTAAGGGAGAACTTCGACACGACGGACGTTCTTAAGTGTTGAAATGAAGTCGGACAAGCGTTTAAGGGCCTGGTCATCATCGGTGTGACCGGGGACCAAAACGTGACGAATCCAGACGTCTTTGTGAATCTCATCAAGATAGCGGGCGCAGTCGAGAATTGTTGCGTTGGACTGTTTGGTGAGCACTCTGTGCTTGTCATCATCGATGTGCTTGAGGTCCAGCATCACAAGATCGGTGTAGTCCATCAACTCTTTAAATTTAGAAAAGAAGGGCTCCTTGTGAGTAAAGGGCCAGCCGGCAGTATCGATGGTTGTATGAACCCCTTCGGCTTTTGCCAGCTTAAAAAATTCGAGCAGAAAATCAATTTGCAGTAAAGGTTCTCCGCCGCTTACGGTAATGCCGCCTTCATCGCCCCAATATGACTGATAGCGCAAGGCAAAATCGAGAATTTCACGCGCGCTTTTTTCCTCGCCGATCCCTAATTTCCACGTATCAGGATTGTGGCAGTACTGACATCGCATTTTGCAGCCCTGCAAAAAAAGGACAAAGCGCACACCCGGACCGTCGACAGAGCCAAAGGTTTCATAGGAGTGGACATTAGCCATTGCCATATCGGATATTCCCCAAAAATAACACGCCTTCGATGCCTCAAAAGGCTATCGAAGGCGCGTGCAGTCAGTCAATTACATTGATTTGTGGCAGGTACGTGAAATCACGTCAAGTTGCTGTTCGCGGGTAAGGTCAATGAACTTAACCGCATAACCGGAAACTCGAATGGTGAAATTGGCGTACTCCGGTTTTTCGGGGTGTTCCATCGCATCAATCAATTTTTCGGTACCGAAAATGTTGACATTGAGGTGATGTGCACCGCGGGCAAAATAGCCGTCCATCACACGAACCAGGTTGCTGACACGTTCTTCGAGCGAGTGCCCCAAAGCATCGGGGCTGATGGTCTGCGTATTGGAAATGCCGTCCAAGGCATATTCATACGGCAGCTTCGCAACAGAGTTCAATGAAGCCAGAAGACCGGTTTGCTCGGCACCGTAGCTCGGGTTGGCACCCGGCGAGAGCGGTTCGCCTGACTTACGACCGTCGGGCAGATCACCGGTTGCTTTACCGTACACGACGTTGGAAGTAATCGTCAAAATGGAAGTGGTCGGTTCCGAGTTGCGATAAGTGTGGAACTTGCGAAGCTTCTTCATAAAGGTCTTCAAAAGCCACACGGCAATGCTGTCGGCACGGTCGTCGTCATTGCCATAACGCGGGAAATCCCCTTCTGTTTCATAGCCGATGACAACGCCCTCATCATTGCGCACAGTCTTTACCTTGGCGTACTTAATGGCGCAAAGCGAGTCGACAACGTGAGAAAAACCTGCGATACCGGTAGCAAAGGTACGACGAACGTTGGTGTCAATTAAGGCTAATTCCGCCGCTTCGTAGTAGTACTTATCGTGCATGTAATGGATAAGGTTGAGGGTGTTGACATAAAGACCTGCCAACCAATCCATCATTTTGTCAAAGCGTTCCATCACCTCATCGTAATCAAGGTACTCGGAAGTAATCGGACGCAATTCAGGACCTACCTGCATGAGGGTTTGTTCGTCAACGCCGCCGTTAATAGCGTAGAGCATGCACTTGGCTAAATTCGCACGGGCGCCGAAAAACTGCATTTCTTTACCGGTTTCAGTGGCCGAGACGCAGCAGCAGATGGAGTAGTCATCGCCCCAGATCGGACGCATCACGTCATCGTTTTCGTATTGAACAGAAGACGTATTGATGGAGATCTTAGCCGCATAGTCGCGGAAGGCTTTGGGCAAATGACGCGTGTAAAGAATCGTGAGGTTCGGCTCAGGAGACGGTCCCATGTTTTCGAGCGTGTGCAGGAAACGGAAGTCATTCTTGGTAACCATAGAGCGGCCGTCCATGCCAAGACCTGCGACCTCCAGTGTCGCCCACACCGGGTCGCCGGAGAATAGCTGGTTATAGGACGGAATGCGGGCAAACTTCACCATGCGGAACTTCAACACAAGATGATCGATTAATTCCTGTGCCTCAGATTCCGTTAAAGTACCTTCAGCTAAGTCGCGTTGGATGTAAATGTCCAGGAATGTAGAAATACGACCGACGGACATGGCTGCGCCATTTTGCGTTTTAATGGCAGCCAAGTAACCGAAATAGAGCCATTGTACGGCTTCCTTTGCATTCTTGGCCGGGCCGGAAATGTCAAAGCCATAGTCGGCAGCCATTTCCTTCATTTGCATAAGGGCTCGGATTTGATCGGTGATTTCTTCACGCTGACGGATGATGTCATCGGTCATGGTGCCGCAGCCGCAATAGGACATATCTTCCTTTTTCTTAGCGATAAGGAAGTCAATACCGTAGAGAGCTACGCGTCGATAGTCGCCGACGATACGGCCGCGGCCGTACGTATCCGGTAAACCGGTAATAATCTTATTTTTACGGGCCAGACGCATCTCAGGCGTATAGGCATCATAGACCCCCTGGTTATGGGTCTTATGGTATTCGGTGAAAATCTTGTGGAACTTGGGATTGGGTTTATAGCCGTAAGTTTCACAAGCCTGTTCAGCCATTTTGATGCCGCCAAAAGGCATAAAAGCTCGCTTTAAGGGCTTATCGGTTTGAAGACCGACCACTTTTTCAAGCTCTTTGGTGTCTTCACCCATATAGGCAGCTTTGTAAGCCGTGATGCCGGAAACCACTTCGGTTTCCATATCCAAAACACCACCCTTGGCCCGCTCTTCTTTCTGTAAGCCTTGCAGGATATCCCAAAGCTTGGAGGTCGCCTCTGTGGGCGGCTGCAGGAACGAATCATCGCCGTCATAGGGAGTGTAGTTATTTTGGACGAAGTCACGGACATCGACTTCATCGACCCAATGAGTACCTTTAAAGCCTCTCCATTCGGTTTTCATATGTAGCTCCAAGTGATCTAAAAAATATTCTGGCGCTGTGCCTGATTTAAGGGCACACAACTACTAACGGACTTTCTTATAAAAAGGAAAAGTCGCGCGAAATCTTTTCTACAGCTCTATTATTCTTGGCTTATTTTGCACTGTCAATGGTATTTCGGATAAGAAAATGACCGACTATGTAAAAGTAGGTTAATTTCTATCGACGGGAAATATTTGTTCTATCGAGTCGTCATTAAAAAGCAGAAATCTCATGAAAAAGAAGCCGAACCTGCTTGTCACAGATTCGGCCTTTTTAAGTGTGTTTATGCTTAATCGAAATTAAGACAGATTACTTTTCACACTTAATTGAGCAACGGGGCTTGATTTGCTTGAAGAAATCATTGCCCTTGTCATCGACCAAAATGAAGGCCGGGAAGTCCTGAACTTCAATCTTGTAGACAGCTTCCATGCCGAGTTCCGGCCATTCGATGCATTCGATGCTCTTAATGGCGCTTTCGGAGAGAACAGCTGCAATACCGCCGATCGTACCGAGGTAAAAGCCGCCGTGTTTCTTACAGGCATCGGTGACCACTTGGGTACGATTGCCCTTGGCAATCATAACCATGGAGCCGCCGTGGCTTTGGAAGAGATCCACATAGGGGTCCATACGGTTAGCCGTTGTCGGACCCATAGAACCGCAGGGATGGCCTTCCGGAGTCTTGGCAGGACCTGCGTAGAGCACCGGGTGGTCCTTAATGTATTGAGGCAGTTCCTTACCGCTGTCGAGCAATTCTTTCATGCGGGCGTGAGCGATATCGCGAGCCACAATAATCGTACCCGTCAGAGAAACACGGGTAGAAACCGGGTACTTGGACAGTTCCTTGCAGACTTCGCTCATCGGTTGGTTCAGATCAATCTTGATCGTGCTACCTTCGCCGGCTTTGCGGAATTCTTCAGGAATCAATTCACCGGGGTTGGAATCCAATTTTTCAATCCAGATGCCGTCCTTATTGATCTTGGCCTTAATGTTGCGGTCAGCCGAGCAGCTCACACCCATTCCGACCGGGCAGCTTGCACCGTGGCGGGGCAGACGGATCACGCGAACGTCGTGAGCCATGTATTTGCCACCGAACTGAGCGCCCAAACCGATGTTTTGTGCAGCTTCGAGCAACGTTTTTTCGAGTTCGAGGTCACGGAAGGCACGACCTGTTTCGTCACCCGTGGTGGGGAGGTTGTCGTAGAAGTGCGTAGAAGCCAACTTCACCGTCAACATGGTCTTTTCAGCAGAGGTGCCGCCGATCACAAAAGCAATGTGATAGGGAGGGCAGGCAGCCGTACCCAGAGTCTTCATCTTTTCGATGAGGTAGGGAACGAGTGTCTTCGGATTCAAAATGGCTTTGGTTTCCTGGAAGAGGTAGCTCTTGTTGGCAGAGCCGCCGCCTTTGACAACGCACAGGAAGTTGTATTCACCGCCTTCAACCGCCTCAATGTCAATTTGAGCCGGCAGATTGCACTTGGTGTTCTTTTCTTCGTACATGGACAACGGTGCGTTTTGGGAGTAGCGCAGGCTGTCGGTCGTGTAAGTTTGGAAAACACCCAAGGACAGAGCCTCTTCATCACAGAAACCCGTCCAAACAGCTTGGCCCTTTTCACCGTGAATGATTGCTGTGCCCGTATCCTGGCAGAAAGGCAATTCGCCTTTAGCGGCCACTTCGGCGTTGCGCAGGAAGGAAAGAGCAACATACTTATCGTTGTCGGTTGCTTCCGGATCTTTCAGAATCTTGGCAACTTGTTCATTGTGAGAGCGACGAAGCATGAAGTTTGTGTCATGGAAAGCTTGCTTGGCAAGCAGGGTCAATGCTTCGGGTTGAACTTTCAAAATTTTGTGACCTTCAAATTCGCCTTCAGAGACGTAATCCTTGGTCAAAAGATAATATTCCGTGTCGTCTTTACCGAGTTGGAACATCGGAGCGTATTTGAATTCAACAGCTTCAGCCATTTTTTTATCTCCTTAACATTTTTCTTGTTTACCACTGTCGGGAAAAAGGGGTTACCGAAAAGTGGCTTCGATTATGTGTTATTCAAAGAAAACGGCAAGTAATTGAAGGATTCAACTACCTGCCGTATTTCATTTGCTAGATACTCGCAATAGGGTTATCGATTAAACGAAACCGTACATGGCAGCGAGCAACCAACCCGCGATGGAGGCAACGATCACACCAGTCAAACCAGGGAGAATGAAGGAGTGATTGATCACGAAGCGGCCAATCTTGGTCGTACCGGCGCGGTCGAATTGAATAGCGGCCAAGTCGGACGGATAGGTCGGCAAAATGTAGTAGCCGTAGCAAGCGGCAGAGAATGCCACGATGATGCCGGGGGAGACGCCGACACCCAAAGCGGCCGGAACAATAAGGGCCAAAGCGGCAGCCTGAGAGTTCACGAACTTGGAAACCAAGAGCAACACGATGGCGTATGTCCACGGGTATTGGTTCACGTAACCCACCAAGGCGTTCTTCAAGTCAGCCAAGTGAGCAGCGATCATCGTATCGGCCATCCAAGCCACACCGTACACGGCCACGACAGCCACGGCACCGGAGCGGAACACGCTGTTCTTAGCCACGTCAGAAGCCTTAACGTCACAGAAGATGACCATCAAGGCACCGGCGATCAACAAGAACATTTGAATAGCCAGCGTCATGGACAAGCCTTTCGGACGCAATTGCGGGAACATACCGAGAATAGCAACGATAACCACCACGCCCAAGAAGAGGTACAGGGAGAGCCATTGCTTCTTGGAGAACTTGCGGCCGATCAACGTAGCCGTTTCACCGTAGACGTATTCCTTCATTTCCGGATCGGAAATCAATTTTTGGAATTCTTCGTCCTTGTCCAAATCCTTACCACGGAACCAGGAGAAGAGACCGACGGCAAACACACCGACGATACCGCCAGGGATGGTGATGGAGAAGAGGTCAACGAAACCGAAGGGCTGACCATTGATGGTGTAGCCTTCCAACATGGCAATCGTAGAAGCGGTTGCCACAGCAGCCGGCGAGCAGATCACACCCATTTGGGAAGCAATCGTGGAACCAGCCAACGGACGTTCCGGACGGATGTTGTTTTTGATAGCAACGTCGTAAATAATCGGCAACATCGTGTAAACGACGTGGCCGGTACCGCACAAAACGGTCAGGAACCAGCAGACGTACGGAGCGAGGAAGCAGACGTAACGGGGATTGCGGCGCAAAATCTTTTCAGCGATTTGAAGCAAGCAATCCAAGCCGCCAGCAGACTGCAAAGTAGCAGAACCGCAGACCACGGCTAAAATGGTCAACATCACGTCGACCGGGGGTTTGCCGGGTTTTAAGCCGAAGCCGAAAATCAAGACGAGCAAGCCAATGCCGCCCAACAGACCCAATGCCATGCCGCCCTTGCGAGCGCCATAGAACAAGCAGAAAAGCACAACTAACAGTTGTAGCCAAAAGTCTAAACCAATCATGGTAAGTTTCCTTTATTTCTTTTTAACAATAGAAGAGGCTACGTCTCCCTAACCTTTTCTAAGCACCGAAATTTTCACACATGTCACTATTGTTGTGTTTAGTGGCATAGTTTTGTTTTTGAGCTAAGACTATCAATTGACAGTTTCTTAACAAAAGTGGTCAAAAGTTGTTAGGGAAAACACTTAAATTTTTATAAAGTAGGTAGGTATTTATTCTTAGAAAGTACTAAAAAAGTATCAAATATTATATGTCTGATATTAGGGTTGTACCTGAAACGGTCAGGTTAAAAATAATTCGAATAAAAAAAGCGAGGCGCTAACCTCGCTTTTTTGCTCAATCTCTAGATTTTTAGAGCATGACTTGAGAGATAAACCAACCGGCGGCAGTACCTGTAACAACGAAGGCTAGTCCGGGTCGCATGTAACTGTGGTTGAACACAAAGCTGCCTAAGCGTGTGGTACCCGTACGGTCAAAAGCTGTACAGCCGATCTGAGCGCCGCCAGGGATTACAAAGTCACCGTAGCAGGAGGCCCAAATACCGACCAAAAGCTGCGGGCTCAGACCCAAAGCCAAGCCGATCGGCATCAAAATCGTGGTACTGACGGTCGGAGAGAATATCACCGAGCTAAAGCAGAAGCATACGACACAGAAGATAATCGGAGACGAGCTTGCGATATCGGAGAAGTAGTGAACGAATACATCCTTGTGCGTATCAAAGAAGGTACCAGTCAACCAGGAGATACCGAATACGCCCACCACACCGATTAAGCCAGAACGGAAAACGGAACCGGAAGCAAATTTATCGCTAGGAACTTTGCAGACAACAATGATCACTAAGGCCGTAGCCAACATAACCATCTGAATTAAAGACGGAATAGGCAATTGGCTGATTTTGCCAGCGACTTCCCAAGACGGACGCAACGTTTCAGAAGAGCCGATCGTAATAGAAGTCAAAATACCGATGGCAAAGATCAAAACGCCGATCTTTGCACCCTTACTGGGTTCTTTATAAATACGATCGGTATGAGCAACCTGCAGTTCAGTGTATTGACCGGTTTGAACACGGTGCAGGAATTCGGGATCCTTTTCAAGTTCGCAGCCGCGCCAGTTAACTGATAAGCAAGCGGCCAATAGGGCAATGAAGTACGTGGGAACGGAAACACTTAAGATATCAAGCAGGGTGTAACCGTAGGCCGACATAATACCTACCATAGCAGCCATGGCGGCACTCATAGGACTGGCCATCACACCGATGCCGGCACAAATCACAGAGGCTGAAACAGCTCTTTCAGGCCGGATTTTTTGTGATGCTGCCACTTCTGCCACCACTGGATAAACAGCAAAGGCAACATAGGCGGTACCTACGAAAATAACGAAAATGGAGCAAACGACAGGACCGACAAAATTAATTGCACGAGGCCACTTACGAAGTAGCTTTTCAGCTAAGCCAACCAAATAATCCAGACCCCCGGAGCCTTGCAAAACGCTTGTACAGGCGATGACCGCGGTAATAATTAAAAGTACAGAGACGGGAGGTGAACCCGGTTGCATACCGAAGCCAAGAACGAGAATGCTGACGCCGAAACCGCCAGCAGCGCCCAAACCTACACCGCCGAAGCGACCGCCGACAGCCAAGCAGACTAAGACAACGGCAAGTTGGAGCCAAAATTGGACATCAACCATTTTATTTTCCTTGGAAATAAACTAAAGAGAGGAGCAAAAACAGACTCCACCGTATTTGCGGCTAATCGTATGCGCCTTTTGCGCGATTTTCAAACTTTAGAAGTTTTCAACAAATATCAACAATATGAAAGATAGAAGCTTAAATTGTTGAATAATTCCCAAATTTTCAAGTGCTTACCGGTTCATTGCTCTCTAAACTAGATAAAATAATGCATCGGGAAATTACTAATTTGTCGACAAATATGGGATAAATTTTATATCGAATACCCTAGAAATTTTAAAGATAATCAATGCTTAAGGCTGAATCGGTCTATAATGCCCTTCAACATTTTTTGAAAGGTCTCGAACAAAATGCGACAAAACGACAATTTGTTTGAACAAATTCGTGATCATTTGCAGGAACAAGCAAAAAACGGGGAACGTATCGACACAGAAACGGAATTGGCTAAGCGTTTTGGTGTGACACGTTATCGCATCCGTAAAGAATTGGATATTTTGACGCAGATGGGTATTTTGGTCCGTACCCCAAAACGGGGAACAACGGTTAGAGAGGTGGGTGCCAATAGCTTGCGTAATCAGATCCAGATGCGTTTTGATGTTGCGAATTTCGATGTTCAGGAATTTATTGAAGCTCGCGCATTAGTAGAGTGCTCGTTGATGTCTTTGGTCAGTCGGCGCATTACACCGGCATTGGCTTCACGACTTGAAGGAACACTAAATAAAATTGAGGAGCATGCCGATGAACCATTGGTGGCCGATAAATACGACCGAGAATTCCATTTGTTGCTTCTTGAGGGTTGTGGAAATCGTGTTCTGCAGGTTTTCTCAGGAGTGTTAGTGACTTATTTTGAAAAAACCTCCCACCGAATCGCTAATATGGATAAGCAGTTTTTCCTCGATATTGCGCGTCAGGAAAGGGAAATCCTTAAGGCTATTCGAATGGGGGATGCTCAAAAAGCTTCTGAATTGCTGCGGGCTCACTTGATGGAGCAGTCTCAGCTTTTACCTCTGTAGTCAGTTCCTGGGGGAGGTGTCTGTCTGCCTCTCCCATATAGTTTTTTATTCTTTAATTTTTTCTACGAAATTTGACAGCCCTGGGTAGGCTTGCTCAAGCCAACTGACAATATGAGTATCGATGGCATCCGTTGCCTTATCTTTTATTTCTCTTACCAAGTTTTCAAAGCCTTTGGAAGGCGTCACAATCCATTGAGTTCTGCGAATTTCAACGCCGGGTATCGGTATGACTTGAATGGCTTCGGTCCACTTTCTGCCTTGCCAAATTCCCAATGCAGGCATTATTGCCCAGCCTAGGCCTTGGGCAACTAAGCCGACCATTGTGAAACTGCCCTCTACACCGATTGATTCATTTTGTTCAATGTTTAATTTTCGGAAAACTCGTTCACATTGAATACGATCGGTACTATCGACGTTATAGCGGATATAGGGTAGACGCTGAGAAAGATTGCGTAGCTGGTTTAGGTTTTTAATGCTCTTTTCGGTTTGAGGCAATACCAGTAAATACTGTTCTGATAATAACGGTTCGCGGAAAAAACTCTGTTCGTTGTCAAAGGACTCAGGGGAAATCAAAATATCCAGTTGTCGCTTTTCCACTTGTTCTTTGAGTGTTTGAGTCATCGCGGTAAAAGCCGAGAAAGTTTTGACTCGAGATAAAAGAGCCCCACAAATCAGAGGAGCCAGCGAGTGGCTGACAGATTCTGAAAAACCTAAGCGCAGGTGTAAATTTTCAGGCACAGTTGACTTAATAGCATTGGTGAGGTGCCAAGCATCTTTAAGAATTTTTTCTGCCTCCTGCATCAACTGCCTTCCCCCTAAACTTAATTGAAGTGGGCGGGTTTTGTGATCAAAGAGTTCCACACCGAATTGCTTTTCCAACGATGCAATGCTTTGAGAGATGGCGGAGGCACTTAAGCTGTATTGCTCGGCTGTTTTCTGCATGCTGCCCGTTTGAGCCAACGTCAGAAAAATTTGAATGGCATTGAGGTCCGGAAGTTTTGCAAGAGTCATTTAAGAAAAACTGAAAGAAAAAATAAGTATTAATAAACAGAGTATACGAATAGTCATAAGTTGCCGACAATCAAGATAAGTTTTGACTAACCAAGGAGAATATTCATATGGCTACGAGAATTGAGCGGGATTGCCTCGGAGAAATGGAAATCGACGATTCAGCTTATTTTGGCATCCAAACTCATCGTATGATGAAAGTTTCTGGGGCTGCAGGCTATCCTGTTATTGCTTATCCAGATATGCACCGTGCTTTGTTTGTAATTAAGAAAGCTTGTGCAAAAGCTAATGCAGAAGTTGGAGCATTAAGTGAAGATGTCTCTCAGGCTATTGTTCAGGCATGCGATAAATTGCTTGAGGGCGGCTATGAGAAGGAATTTCCTCTTGATATGTGGCAAGGGGGTGGTTACACGTGCGTCAATATGAACGTCAATGAAGTCATTGGCAATATGGCCAATGAAATTTTGACCGGCCATAAAGGTAGCGAAAAAGTCCATCCTAATACTCACGTGAATATGGCCCAATCAACGAACGACACGATTCCGTCGGCGACTCATTTGGCCATTGCTCCTCGCTTGGATCTAATCATTGAACGTCTGGAAGCTTTACAAAAGAGTTTTGAAGCGAAGGCAGAAGAATTTAAAGATATCGTCAAAGTGGGCCGTACCTGCTGGCAGGATGCTCTTCCTCTGACGCTTGGTCAAGAGTTTGGAGGCTATGCAAGCTTGATGAAGCGATTGGTTGCTAAGTTGCAGGCTGTAAGACCCGGATGCTTTGAATTGATTATGGGCGGCAGCGCCGTAGGAACCGGTTTGGGTGCATCAAGCGGCTATATGGACGCGTTTTATCGTCACATCAGTAAAGACCTGCACGAAGAAGTGAAACCGCAGGAAAACATTTTCGACGGTTTCCAAAACGGCGACTTCTTTGTAACAGTGTCGGGTGTTATTAAAGAAGTAGCCACGTCTTTATCCAAGATCAGCAAAGATCTTCGCTTGATGAGTTCCGGTCCCCGCGCAGGCTTTATGGAAATCTCTCTTCCTGCTCTGAGCCCCGGAAGCTCCATTATGCCTGGCAAGATCAATCCTACCGTCCCTGAAATGGTCATCCAAATTGCTCATCAGGTGGTCGGTAACGATGTGGCCATTGCCATGGCTTACGATGAAGGCGAATTAGACTTGAATGTCTGGGATGCAACCTTCTTTAAGTGCTTATTTGAAAACCTTCAATTAGTGGGCGAAGAGATCCTGATTCTTAAACGCGATTGCGTTGACGGAATTACCGCAAATGTTGATCGCTGCCGCTTCGAAGCAGAATCGAGTTTGGCTATTTCTACAGTTGTAGCTGCCACTCAAGGCTATCCGCTCGGAGTAAAGGTTGCTCATTATGCGGAACAAAAGGGACTGACGGTTAAGGAAGCTGTCTTAGAGATGGGTGTGATGACTAAGGAAGAGGCAGACGTGCTGCTTGACCCGATGCTGTTGGTTGATCCGCAGAAGATGGCTCAAGCCATTGCTGCTTGGAGAGCCGGCAAGCGTTAATCGAAGTATTTGATCCGGAAGCGCTCAATCCATGCTTCCGGATCGAAAACCTTCCAAATCCAGGGTCACGTATTTCCATCCGAGCGATCGGAACTCTTTGATCAGATTGCTTCGGATGGAAATGATTTTTTCAAATTTGTCTGAATCCACTTCAATGCGGGCAATGTCATCGTGTGAGCGGACTCGGACGGTACCCAAATCAAAACGTTTGAGCCAATTTTCTGCCTGATCGATTCGCAATAAAGTTTCAGCCGACAGGATCTTCCCATAAGGCAGGCTCGTCGCCAAGCATGATCCGGAAGGTTTTTTGGCTGCGGGCAGTTCAAAGTAGCTCAGCCATTGTCTGACTTCTGCTTTATCGAGCCCCAGTTCTTTAAGAGGGCTGATGGCACCCGACTCTTGAAGCGCTTTTAATCCCGGACGGTATTTTTTTAGGTCATCAATCTGCGTGCCCTCTAAGATGATAGAAGAGCCGTGTGCCTCGGCAAACATTTTAAGGGCTTCAAAAACGGCTTTTTTACAAAGATAACAGCGATTTTTGGGGTTGTTTTCGATCCCTACAGCCTCGGGGGAGCCGAGTTTAAGAACAGACAGATCCGTTTGTAATTGCCGTGCGGCCTCCTTTGCTTCCTCTAAAGCTGATAGGGACATCCAGTTGCTGTCGACATAAACCGGGTAAATTGGGAAGGTGTTGTGAGATGCGTCCAGAGCCAGTTTTAACACCAAAACACTGTCGGCCCCGCCGGAGAAGGCGACGGTGACGGGGCCGGTGACAATTTTTTTGAAGTAGTCTCGGATTTTTTCAAGATCAGGCATTTTCAGCAATATTCTGAACGATTCGATAAAGCTCGCTTAAATTGCGATTCGTCTTCAGTGACAAGGCTTTGATACTTTCATATTCCGGATAGGAGCGTCTGTGCATCTCTCCGGACTCATCGGGTACTAGGCAAACTTTGACTTTTGCAGAACCGAAAGGTGTCTCAACCTCTCGAATTTCTCGCTTGAGAATTCTTCGAGTCAATGTCTTTGAGCGGATACCGATAGATGTAGTGTGCTCAAAAATGACATTTTCCAGAAGTCTTTTTTGTTCAGGTCTGCAAAGTACAGACAAAATGTAAGCAGGGCGATTTTTCTTCATGAAGATGGGACTAAACCAGGCTTCAAGAGCGCCTGCCGCATAAAGACGTTCCAGCGCAAAGCCCAACATCTCTGCCGTGCTGTCATCAATGTTTGTAGAGAGCTCCACAACTTCATCGTGCTCACTGTCTTTTTGAGCCGTTTCAATTAAGGTAGCCCGCAGAAGACTCGGGCGTTCATAAGCTCTTTTCCCGGCGCCAAAGCCGCTTTTCAGAATTCGGTATTGGTTGGGCAGGGTGTATTCCGGCTTGAGAGCTGCAACAATAGCTGCTCCCGTCGGCGTAATAAATTCCCCTTTACAGTTAATGTGAGAAAGTGTCAGACCGTAAGCCTCGGCAATGTGAGAAACAGCCGGAACCGGTATGGGCAAAATACCGTGTTGGCAGCGAATCTCGCCAAACCCTTCCCCAAGGGCGGTTACAATGGTCCGGTCGATTTTTAAGTCATCAATCAGCACTGCAACGGACAAAATATCCACAATGGAGTCCAAGGCACCCACTTCGTGAAAGTGCACCTCTTGAATCGACACGCCATGCGCTTTGGATTCGGCCTCGGCAACAATACGGAAAATTTGTTTGGCAAGCGCCTTTGCCTTTACCGTTGCATTTGTTTGATCAATCAGGTTTTCGATATCTGATAAGTGTCGGTGCTCATGGTGATGGTGGTGATGATGCTCTTCATGATGCACATCCTCATGAGGATGTGAGGGCTGAGAACCTTCGGATTCGCCGAATAAGTAATGCATGTCATGATCGTTGTTGGCAGCGCCGTTGGTTAATGTGACACTAAAGTCACAGGCGTTGAGCGCATTCTTTTTTACGCGGCTGACTTCAACTTTAAACTGCTGATCAGGAAGACTTTTAAGAACCGTCTGCAGTTTTTCGAAGTTAGCGCCTAGATCTAAAAGAGCGGCGACAGTCATATCGCCGCTAATACCTGTTTGAGCATCAAGCACCAGAGTTGTCATGGTTAATTATTCCTTTTTAGCAGCCAGGCGATTAATTTGGGAAGCTAAAAAACCTGCTCCGAAACCATTGTCAATATTGACAGTGGCTACACCGTTTGAGCAGCTGTTAATCATTGTCAAAAGAGCTGAAAGACCGTGGAAATTTGCACCGTAGCCGACAGAGGTCGGCACGGCAATGACGGGATTGGCAACAAGACCGCCGATCACAGACGCTAAAGCGCCTTCCATACCGGCAACCGCTACTACGCAGTTGGCTTTTTGTAACCGATCGACTTTGGATAGTAATCGGTGCAGACCGCTTACACCGACATCATAAAAGCGTTCTACGTATTGACCGAAAAATTCCGCTGTTTGCGCACATTCTTCAGCAACTGCAATATCGGCGGTTCCTGCCGTGCAGACAGCAATGAATCCGGTACGTTTTTTCGGCTGCTCGATTTTGGCAATACGGCTTAAAGGATCATAGGAAAGATTGGGTAAATGCTGTTTTAACGCTTGGAATTGCTCAGCCGAGCACCGAGTACCCATGACTTCGCCGTACGTTTGATAAAGATTGGAAAAAATTTTGATTAAAAAATCATCCGCCTTATTCTGGCAATACACCACTTCATCAAAACCGGTTCTGATTGAGCGGTGCGTATCAAGCTTGGCAAATCCCAAGTCTTCGTAGGGCGCACGGGCGAGCATTTGCTTAGCTTCAGCGATATCTATTTTGCCGTCTTTGACGGCTTGCAAAAGTGATTCAATTTGCATGGCTTTTCTCAAACATTAAAGCAAAATCTTTGATCTCATTGCCTACTCGGCTCATCACAACCGTTTCTATATGGGTCAAACCCAATGCAGTCAGGGTGTCTTTATCGTACTCCGGCCGGCGAAATTGTGTCAGGGGCAGCAGTTCTGCAATTTTTTCCATGACCGAGACGTCTATACCGTCAATATTTTGGTGCGTACGTTGATAATTCGGATTCGGAAAATTGGGATCGCTTAGGTAACGGTAATGATTGCCGTCGAAAATAATGAGTTTGCCGCCAGGGTTAAGCCAGGTTATCCATTGGCGGTACGCTTTCTGCGGATCAGGAAGATTCCAGACGAGGTTTCGAGAGACAATGACATCAAAAGTCTCGTTGGCAAATACCTCATCGCCTGCATCAGATAAGATGAAATCAATCTGAAGTTCCCTTGAATTATTTCGGGCTTCTTCGAGCATAGCAGCGCAGGAATCAACAGCCTTTACGTTAAAGCCTAAATGGGCAAGCTCAATCGCAAGAAACCCCGGACCGCATCCTATGTCCAGTGCAGATTGGTCGGTATGGTTGCCGGGGAGCCATCTTTTTAAGATTTCACGGTACGGATTATCACGACTTCGCAGCTCATCGACAGTCGATAAGCTGTAGCCTTTGGATCTGGATTGCCAGTAGTTTTGGATTGTCTGGTTGAGCTTCTGCGAATCGGACATCTTCTTTTCCTACTCTACGTTATTTTGATGATAACAAACGATTCTTTCAGGACGATAAAAGTGGAAAAAATCAACCAGAAAAAAGTGAAAATAGGCAAAAAAAGCGCCCCGAAGTGGGGCGCCGTGATGCGAGTCAGGGATTAAATATCGAATTGAGCCGTTGTAGTGGGTTTAGAGCCTAAAAGTTTAACAACGGGGTCAAGTGAAGGCTGATCCTTTAAATGCAAGAGGAACTCAGCAATGCTTTCAACCACTTCGGGCGGAAAGACCATTCCGGCAATATCGCGGTATTTGCTCATCAGAGCTTCGTCGCTCACCGGATTTTGCGGAGCGCCTAACGGGAATTCGACGCGTTCGGTGTAGCTCTGACCGGCATGGGTCAAGACCGTTACGATCGGTTCATCTTCGTCTTTTTGAGTCTTATCAATTTCAAATTCAACTAAGTCCATTGCCTGACGGATTCGCGGATCATGGCGGTTGGTGCGGGTATAGGCTGTTAAATTGGCGCCGCCAAAAACCAGTCGTGCAGCAATGCCGTAAGCAATACTCATTTGAGCAGCAGGCATCGGATCCAATTTTCTGCCGCCGCACATGCCGTGGACAAAGGGATTAATCTTGATGTGAATTTTTTTGATGTCAGTCGGCGTCAATTGATGTGCGTCCATGATGATATTGACCGCATCAATTGAGGAGTGAGAGCTTCTGCAGGAAGCATGCGGTTTAATGGATACACGGCCGAGCTTCCAGTTTTTACCCAAGTCACGCAGCCAGGCATCCGGATCCTGACTCGTCGGCGCAAAAGTTTTGGAAAAGCCGCCCCAGACTTGTTCAAAGGCCATCTTGGGACCGGTGAAGCCTTCTCTGGCCAATAAGCAAGCAAGAAGACCGCCGTGAGAGGCATTGCCGACATGAAGGCGTTTATTTTGAGCCCCGTCATGAACAAATGACCATTGACCGGCCGCAAAACTTGTTGCAATGCCTAATGCAGCCTGCATTTTTTCAACATCCAGACCTAATAGGCGGCCGACAGCAGCTGCGGCACCAAAAACGCCGCAGGTACCCGTGGAGTGCCAGCCTGCACCGTTGTGAGGCTCGTAGGCCCCGCAAGATTCAAGTGCACGGCGAGCCAGGTCATAGCCTAAAGTGACTGCAACGATAAATTCTTTTCCGTCAATGGGGCGATCGCAAAGGCTCAGAGCGGCAAAGGCTGCCGGCACTACAACAGCGCCCGAGTGGTCGCAGCCGTTTGTGTCGTCAAGTTCAAAAGTGTGTGAAGACACACCATTACTTAAAGCGGCATTTCGGGCGCTGACTTTAATGCCTTTACCCCATAGAGGAACATTTCCGCCCGTTTCACCGCAAATAGCGAACACTTTGTTGAGGAGCTTGGTTTCTGGGCTCACGGCGCCCGCAATACCGGCACCAACAGAGTCGAGGATATGGCGTTGTGCCTTAATGACCAGTTCCTCGGGGATATCTTCGAATTTCGTCCAAACAACAAATCGGGCAAGTTGTTCGGAAATCAGTTGCTTGTTTTCTGTTTGCATAAAAAACTCTTCAAAAAAGTATTCAGGCAAGGTTTGGAGTGAGCGTAAAGCTCACTCCAAGCGTTCCTTCATTTTAGAAGAAAATAAAGCTAAGGAAGTAACCAGCGGCTACGCCGGAGATGATATGTACGAAACCCGGGATGATGTAGCTGTGGTTGACCACGTACTTACCGAGGTGTGTGGTACCGGTGCGGTCAAAAGCTGTACAGCCGATCTGAGCCCCACCCGGAATGATGAAGTCTCCGCACGTAGCAGGGAACAAAGCAACCAATAACCCGGCTGGAATACCGATAGCAACACCAAGCGGCATGAGTGCAGCAGTTGTTGCAGAGGGACTTAAGATTACAGCGGAGAAGCAAAAGAGCACGATACCAAAGAGCATCGGAGCAGATTGAGCCATGTTTGTGAAAAGATCCACAAAAAGCGGCTTATAAGCTTCAAAGAACGTGCCGGTAAGCCAAGAAACACCGAACACACCCACAACACCAATTAAGCCAGAAACAAAGACTGACCCGGATGCAAACTTGCTACTGGGTACCTTACAGAACACAATGATAAAAAGGCCAAAAGCAAGCATGATCATCTGGATCAAAGAAGGAATCGGCAGTGTCGATATTTTGCCTGCGGCTTCCCAAGACGGAAGTAGCTCTTTAAATGTACCGAAGATAATCACGGTCACAACGCCTAAAAGGAAGATGCCGACAGAAAGTTTTTGACCTTTTGTTGCTTCAAACGGTTTGTCGTCTTTGGCTACAACCAACTCTTGGTATTGGCCGGATTGCACGCGACGAATAAATTCAGGATCTTTTTCAAGTTCCGTACCCTTCCAGAAAACGGACAAGCAGGTGCACAACGTAGCCACAATAAACGCAGGCACAGAGACAGCAAGAATTTGGATAAGAGAAACATCCAAAATCGCTAAGCTCGCAACCAATGCGGCCATTGCTGCACTCATAGGACTTGCCACCACGGCAATACCGGCCGAAATGACCGATGCTGCAATTGGTCTTTCGGGACGTACTTTGGCGGAGGCAGCAACTTCGGCTACCACCGGATACACGGCAAATGCTACATAGGCCGTGCCACACAAAACCACGAAGAGTGAGCAAACAAAAGGTCCAACAATTGTGATGGCGCTAGGCCATTTGCGAAGCATTTTTTCTGCTAGGCGGACCAAAAGATCGAGACCGCCGGCGCCTTGTAAAATACTAGTGCAGGCGATAACGGCCACAATAATCAAAAGCGTTGAAACAGGGGGCGAAGCAGGCTGAAGTCCAAAGCCCAAAACGAGAATGCTTACACCTAAGCCGCCTGCGGCGCCAAGTCCAACGCCACCGAAGCGTCCGCCGACACCGATACAAACAAGCATTACGGCAAGCTGTAGCCAGAAATTTAAATCAGTTTCCATGATGATTAATTTCCTTACTCAAATAAAACTATTGAAGTTTTTGAGCTTCGTTTTCTAAAACTCTTCGAGCAACATCAAGTTGATGACGTACGGCTTCGGGAGCTGTGCCGCCATAAGATTTGCGAGCCTTGACACAGGTTTCCAGAGCGATTTCATGACGGATATCTTCTTCGATTTTGTCGTTAAAGCTCTTGTATTCTTCAAGACTCAGATCGTCCAAGCGTTTGCCGTGTTTGATGCAATAGTTGACCATAGAGCCGACCACATGGTGAGCTTCACGGAACGGCACTCCTTTGCGGGCAAGGTAGTCGGCTAAATCTGTAGCATTGGAATAACCCAGGTCGGCGTTTTGACGCATTTTCTTTGCATTGACGGTCATCTTGGCAATCATGGGGGTCATAATGCGCAAACTGGCCAAAAGCGTATCAATGGAGTCAAAGACCTGTTCTTTATCTTCGGAGAGGTCAGTGTTGTAGGCCAACGGTAAACCCTTCATGATGGTCAGCATTGCCATGAGATTGCCGTAGACACGACCTGTTTTACCACGGATTTTTTCGGCAATATCAGGATTTTTCTTTTGAGGCATGATGGAGGAGCCAGTGCAGAAGTCATCCGAAAGTTCAATGAACTTGAAGTCTTGAGTGGAGAATGTCACCAATTCTTCGGAAAGACGGCTCAAGTGCATGTAGCACATGGCTGCACAGGCATTGAATTCCACCATATGGTCTCGATCACTTACCGAGTCAATAGAGTTTTCTGTCGGTGCATCAAAACCCAAGGCTTTAGCTGTAAATTCGCGGTCAATTGGGAAATCAGTACCCGCTAATGCAGCAGCGCCAAGCGGGCAGCGACCCATACGGTCGTAGAGGTTATCAAAGCGAGTGAAGTCACGCTCTAGCATCCAGAAGTAGGCCATCATCCAATGAGAAAAAAGAATCGGCTGGCCGGTTTGCATATGGGTGTATCCCGGCATGATAACGTCAAGATGCTTTTGAGCAATTTCTACGCATTCCTTTTGTAGGTTGCGGATTGCTTCCTGAACTTCGCGAATCGTGGCGCGAAGCATCATTTTGGTTGTCACGGTTGTTTGGTTATTACGTGAACGGGCAGTATGCAAGCGACCGCCTGCGGGACCAACGATTTCAGTCATGCGCTTTTCAATAGCCATATGGATGTCTTCATCGGCGGTACGGAAGACAAATTTCCCGTCTCGGATTTCTTGAGCCAGTTGGTCAAGTCCCTTGCGAATAGCTTCAGCATCTTCTTTACTGATGATGCCTTGACGGCCGAGCATGGTTGCGTGAGCTTGAGAGCCCTTAATATCAAAGGGGCAGTTACGCTACTCAATCATGATAGTGGCGTTGAAATCCTCTACCAACTTATTTGTCGACAAATTAAAGCGACCACTTCTAGATTTGCTATCCATATTTAACTCCTTGAATATTAAAAATAAATATAAAAATAAAAAAATAGAAAAGGAAACTAACCCAATAAAATCAGGTGGTCTAACTTTACTCTTATTTGTCGACAAAATATACAAATAAGTAAATAAATAAAAAGTTTTTTTTAAATTTTATTTATCTATTCAATGAGTTAGCGGTTATAGGAGAACTCCTAATCTTTGAGAATGAATAAGAAAAAAACTCCGAAAAAAGAAATTTTGGAGCTTTTCGTCAGAAAGAAATTACTTTTTTTGAAGATTAAGATGACTAATTTTTTGTAATAGGGCAGTAGTGGAGCGTTGATGTTCAAATTGCACTGTCACAGTTTTAGCTCCCCATGTGGCTACAAGCTTTGCTTCTGGTAAGTCTTCAATCCGATAGTCTCCGCCTTTTACGTAAATATCCGGATGGGCGTTTTGTACCGCTTTAAGAGGTACCTTATCTTCAAAAACAACCACTAGATCCACGCTCTCGAGTGCGGCTAATACTGCTGCTCTGTCTGTTTGAGTATTAATGGGGCGCTCATCACCTTTACCAAGCATTTTGACTGAGGCATCCGAATTAATCGCTACTACAAGACTGGCTCCCAATGCACGGGCTTGGGCCAAATAGGTGACATGTCCTCTGTGCAATATATCGAAAACACCGTTTGTCATGACAACAGGATGAGGCAGTGCTGAGGCACGCTCTTGTAAATGCTCCATATCGGTGATTTTGCTTTCAAAATCAGGTGCTGGAAGTCGAGTGCTCATAAAGGATGTTCCAAAGTGATGAAATTGGTAGCTTCTAGAAGGTTCTTAGCCGTATGAGTACATTCTTCAACGGGCTCAGGACGGACAAGTCCGTCTTTGCCGACAAGTATTCGAGTCCCAATGCCGGCAGCTGCCGCAGCTTGCATATCGCTTACTTTATCGCCCACCATTAGACTTGCTTTCATGTCAATCGACCATTTCTGTTGGGCAGCCAAAAGCATTCCTGGTTTGGGTTTTCGACAGTTGCACTCGCAACGATACTTTTCAAGTGCCTTTTGCGGATGATGTGGACAGAAAAAAATGTCGTCAATTCTGATGCCTTTTTGTTCAAATTGGCTCTTCATCCAATCGCAAAGGGCATTGAAATCCTGCTCGCTGTAATAACCTCGACCGATACCACTTTGATTGGTGGCAATAATCAGCAAAAAACCCGCAGACTGCAGTTTTCTGCAGGCTTCGAAAACGCCATCTATAAACGAGAATTCTTCTGGGGTGTGGACATAGGCGTGATCAACATTGATCACGCCGTCACGATCCAAAAAAGCAGCCTTTTTTAGTGTCATTTGGCTTCGGCAATTGTGGGATCGGCTGCGACATCTCGGTAGCGCGTTAAAAGATCGGTAACATAGTCAGCGGTGCCTTCCTCTACACTTCTAAAATGAACGTCACAGCCGGCAGCGCGAAGTTTAGTGAGATCGGCCTGCGTGTAGGCTTGATACTTGCCTTTTAACGATTCCGGGAAGGGTATATAGCGGATAAAGCCTGCTTGGACAGCTTCTTGCAGAGAGACTTTTTCTTGTCCAGCGTGAGCGCGCAAAGCGTTAACAACGCCTAAAGAGACATCGTTAAACGGCTGAGCACGACCTGTGCCGCAGTTATAAATTCCAGTGACCGGTTTATCGAAAAAGTGCAGATTGACGGCAACGACATCGTCAACATAAACAAAGTCTCGTTCCTGTTCGCCGTTGCCATATCCAAGACAGCCTTCAAAAAGACGTACGTAGCCGTCTTTACGGAATTGGAAAAATTGGTGGAAAGCAACACTAGCCATACGGCCTTTGTGTTGTTCATGGGGGCCATATACGTTGAAATAACGCAGACCAATCACCGGAGCCTTCACTTCGCCTTTTGCCAGCTTGGCTCTGAGCACTTGGTCAAAGAGGAACTTAGAGTAACCGTAGACGTTAAGCGGCCCTTCGAATTGAGGATCTTCGACAAAAGTGGAGCTTGCCCCGTAAGTGGCTGCTGAGGAGGCATAAATCATCGGAACGCCAAGCTCTTGGGCCCAGTTGAATAATTCCAGTGTATACCGATAGTTATTCTGCATCATGTAACGGCCGTCCGTTTCCATTGTGTCAGAGCAGGCCCCTTGATGGAAAATAGCTTCGGGTTTGGCGATTTTACGTGCGCGAACCAACTCAATGAAATCACGCTTATCAAAATAGTCGCTGATTTGGCATTCGGCTAAATTTTTAAATTTGTCGGCATGGGTGAGGTTATCGACAGCAATAATATCCGTGTGTCCACGTTTATTTAAAGCCAAAACATTATTGGCGCCGATAAAGCCGGCAGCCCCCGTAACAATGATGCTCACAATTTTTCTCCTGCAAAAAGATCCTCATAGCCATTTGGGAAAAGCTCTTCGAAACTGACAGTGGCAGTGCCTAACTTGCCGACAACAATTCCACCTGCACGATTGGCGATGCGCATGGATTCTTCTAAACTTTCCCCCATAGCTATCATCGTAGCCATAACAGCAATAACTGTGTCGCCCGCTCCGGAGACATCGTAAACTTCAAGCGCCTGGGCAGGAATCGTTTTTTCTCCGGTATCCGTATATAACGTCATACCTTCTTCGCTTCGAGTTAAGAGCAAAGCAGTGAGATCAAGCTTTGCGCGCAACGCATGGGCTTTGCGAGTGAGTTCTTCTTCACTGCTCCAACTACCTACAACTTGGGCGAGTTCTGCACGGTTCGGAGTGATCACCGTAGCACCGCGATAGCGATCGTAGTTGCTGCCTTTGGGGTCGATCAGAACGGGAATATTTTTCTTTCGTGCACAATCAATCATTCGGGCAATATGATCGAGTCCGCCTTTACCATAGTCTGATAGGACAATGACTTCACAGTCATCAATTAATTTTTCATACTCGCTAAGGTGCTTAGCCAAGATCGCAGTGGTCGGTCGATTTTCAAAATCTGCACGCAGCATTTGTTGCTGGCGAGCGACAATTCTTAATTTAACTGTTGTTTTGAGGTCGGGATCTCGGTGAAGGTGTGGCTCAATGCCTTTTTCGTTTAAAAGGTTCTCAACAGTAGAGCCAGCTTCGTCACACCCAACGACGGATAATAATTTGGCTCTGGCTCCCAGAGCACAAATGTTTAATGCGACATTGGCCGCCCCTCCTAAGCGTTCTTCCTGACGAGTAATGCGAACAACCGGAACCGGAGCTTCGGGGGAAATGCGGTTGGCGTCGCCAAACCAGTAGCGGTCAAGCATGGCATCGCCAGCAACTAAAATCTTCTTTTGGCTGAAACAGTTAGCCACGTTAATATCCTTTATTTAGCATTTTTCGCCAATTTTAAGCATCAGAATGTCTTTTTGCCCGAAAAAGCTGTATCTAATAGTTATTTTCAGGGTATTTCTGTGGCAAGGGAAAAATCCCCAACGTACAATGGCACGTATATTCATTGTGAGCGTCAACAATAAAGACGCTTTGTTTTTTATGTTGGTAAAACCATGACTGGCGGTATTGCTTTTTTGTCAGAAACTCGATCAGATTGTGAATTAAGCGCTTGCGCAATGACGCTCAATATCGGACGTCAGCGTTTGAGCGACTCTGAGTATGAAAGCCTTTTGAAAAAGG